>ERZ1292632.10-Hain-H43-01um-R2-10-length-264808-cov-11_pt1 | contig 264808 bp, 219 predicted proteins | sample MGYA00564407_ERZ1292632 | MGnify/ENA primary metagenome ERZ1292632 (study PRJEB36523, sample SAMEA6512637) | groundwater metagenome | collected 2019-01-08 | study: AquaDiva: Metagenomics assemblies of 32 groundwater samples | reverse complement strand
TAGAGTAGGGCGTATATCGCATAGCACTATCACAGGCTATATATGGTGGTATGCAGTAGTGTAAGCACCATATATGGTGGTATACGTAGGTGTTATGTACGGTATATTGCGTATTGACGCGATAAGCGTATCGGCGTATACTGGTACTAGATTAAGAGTTAAGGACAACCTGACACCCAACCTACCACGGCATAAGCCGTATCCGAACCCTAGTGAGCGAGTAGTACAGCAACACTCCACAACGCACATCCCTACTGACTCCGAGACAGCAGCAGGGACAAAGGCGAAAATAAGCCCAAGAGTATCCAAGAGGGTCAACCCAACCAAAAGTAACCCCTAACGGGCATATAAGTTATCTACAGGGTCAACCACTAACAAGCAGCAAGCAGGCATAGAGACACTATGCCGAGAGGCAACAATAGCTACTGTAGATGTGGTAAGACACGATAACGTAAGTATGCTGGTGCGGTACAGGGTGAGGATAGACGGGTAAGGCTAGAGTAAGAGAGGGTAAGGCTATGCTAGTTGCGGCAGAGAATGGCAAAGGTGAATAACCCACACCGATTAAAGGGTTATTATGTACGTAACCGAACGAATAAGGGTATCCATGATACCCTGCGCTATCAGTTGCAAGATATGCCATGCCTACGGGCACAAGTGGCTAGACTTGCACTACAACAAGCGCAATCAGGTACTACCTTATGGGTCTAACCTCAATAGACTGTAAGCGTAGGATGTAGGGTAGTAACGACAAGACTACCCATCAATGGCAGTATCACAGTGATAGCGGATGATAGCCCGCTCCGGGGTGCAAGTCCCCCCACTGCCACTATAGCACATGAGTGCTAAATATCTCCCCGGAGGGTTGTCATGAAGGATCAAGGCAAGGGTTGTGCAGTGTATGGCGCGTGGATTATGTTCTTGCTGGCAGCGGTTCTGATCGGTGTTATGTTGATCGGTGTGGCTGACACAACGGGCGCGTTGGCTGACGTGCAGTCAGTGTTTGCCAACGGGTTTGTTGTCGATGGGGATGAGGGCGTGTTTACCCTCATCGGGGCAGTTATCGTGATTGCGTCACTTGGCTTGCTGAAGTCAACGTCAAAGAAGACACTGACGCAATCAGAGCGGTATTGTCAGTTTGGTAAACTGCCCGCGTCAACGGCAGAACGCAATTACCTGAGTTAGTCGATTGCATCTTGTAGACTGCTGATCCTCACAGGGTCGGCAGCATAGAGGATACAATCCATATATACGGGCACTTAATCGACAGAGTGTCGCCTAAACCCCGTGTTTTGGGCAAGGGAGTCAATTTTAGACCCCCATATGTGGCAAGGGACGTGTAAAATGAACGATAAACCGCTTGTAATCGAAGTAAAGCCGCTATGTTCCCTTGTCGGGTGTTGGAAAGTCGGCTTGATTGAATCGAAGGACTGCCGGAGTCATCGCGTATTGGGTTGTTGTACGGCGCATGTGGCGGATGTCAAGCGGCGAAGAGTGGTGATCTATCGGAAATCCTGATAGATGCCCGTGAAATATCGGAAAAGCCGATAGATTGGGTCGGCATTATTGTAAGCGTGTAGTACAGATTGCCTATGGTCAAAGCGATTATAGGTGTGTTACACTGAGAGTAAATGCAGGGTCTATGACTTGCATAACCTGAACAGAGCGTGTATGGGTTATGTTAAGTAAAGGACATTAGGATAAAATGTTACCTGACGGACTACGAGTACAAATACGGAGAATTATGCCAGATGTGGCGGATGACTGCATATTTGTACTTGGGTGCATGTCGGGACTTGGAGTAGAAATAGCCGCGTCAATAATCGAAAATGACGCGGAAGACCTTATTGTATCATTGGCTGATATAGCTAGGATAAAATTTGTAGCACGGATAAGCGGAATTATTGCGGGACATGTAGAGTATGAAACGGAATATAGCATGGATGATTGGAGGGCAATACATAAATACGGGACGTTTGAATATGGCAATAAAAAATATCGGGGTATCGTGATAGAACACCATCACGGGTACTCACGGGCAGATGGGCTTAACATAGAATCTGTATTGTGGGGCGATCAAGTTCTGTTGTAGGGCATTATGTATAGTGTGCTATCGGACTAATTATGTCCGATAGTGACTGGTCTAACCTAGGAGGGTTATCATGGCTGATAGTAACAGTATTGTGGCAGTGATGGAAGTCAAGCGCGGGTATGGCGTGGGTCACGCCAATTTTTACCTTGCGCACATCGGCGATAGTGGCAAGCTGGAAGGTATCAGCGATTATGATAATGATGGCAAGTATGCCGGTCTTGCTATCACGTCACAGTTTGAGCTAGACAATCCAGATAACGTCTATGCGTGGCGTGTCGAGTACCGTGATGTGGGCGATGTGACATACACTCGCTCGGATGTGATGCACACTACACTTAAGGCGATTGATCGCAAGATGCAACATTATCATGCAGAGTGGGGCAATTGCGAAAGTTACGCGCAATTCGTACAACGCGCGTTAAAAGCTCTCGGAGTAAAGCAAGTAGTTTGCACCCACAAGTCGAACGGGGAGCAGTACCAGAACAATGAATTCGTTACCTGGAAGGTAGCAGATGTGCCCTACCTGGTGGGGCAGGTGATTTACCACTTCCAACAGGTGTTAGCGTAGTTATCCCCCCATTGGGGACAGTGTGCCAGTGACACACCCGCAGAATACGCCATCGGACTATGACGGGCATGGCTAGACTGGCACACTGTCACCAGGGAGAGGGGTTGAAAATGAAAGCAATCGTTACGAATCGTCTAGCTGTATCACTTGGCGATCAGCCTGAGATTGAAATCAGGCTATCCCAAGAGGAGCTCAAAGTGTTGCGCCGTGCAAGGGACATCTGCCAGTGTGCCCACCAGATGCTTGAGGAGCGTTACGGCGTTGACTATGACGATATGTACAACGTCACGCCATACCATAGCGCGGCGCTAGAGCTGGGGGTTGTGCTAGAGGATGACTAGGGGTTTGTCAACTGATTACAGCATACCGCTAGCTATCGGTAGAATATCTGAGTTATCAGTAAAGGCCGATGGCGGTGTGCTGTAATGAGAGGATACAACCCGGAGGGTGAAACCATGTACCAAATTTATCTTGAGGCATTCGACGCGGTTGAATTAGCGTTACTGGGTCGCATGATCGGCGGGAAAATTGGCAGTGCCGCATATGCTTTATTGGTTGCCAATGTTGGCAACCATAAGGCTAAGCTGCTCGATTCTGCTGCTCTTGACGCAATTGACGCAATGCGCCGGTATGACGCAAGTTTGGAGGGATAAGCCATGCGCCTTGATCGAGTGTACGTTGTCGTCAAGCCAAGTGCCAGCAGCAGGCTAGAGGATACCTTGATCGAAACCGACTTGGCCGGGTTGCGTAACCTGCTGCTGGGCGATACAACGCCGGATAGCCTAATTGGCGTTTTTACGGGATACTGGGAATCATTGGGAGTGGCGCGTGATGCACTGCGCCAAACGGCGGCAGGATAAACTACCACCATAAGGAATGAAACCATGATTACGCATATCTTTGATGTAGGTAATACGGTTGTGGCAGTGGCATTTACAGATTGTTTCGGGGTGTTTCATCCTGAGAGTGAGCCATTGACAGTTATCTCTCGACAAGAGGTTGACAACCATTCGCCCCATACCCGAATAAAGGCAGTAAATCAAGATCAGCCGGGTCGATCAATCGAGGGTAATGAGGCAATGTACTTCATAGCAGCAAGCGCGTAATTTACATAACGAGTCCACGGGCGCACTTTACATAATTCTTGGAGGGACAATGGAAAAGGTATCATTCCGAGCGCAGTTTACGCGGCGCGTCAAAATATCCGACGAGCTGTACCAAAGCATGATCATTGATTCTGTGGTACACGGTTACGTGATCTATCGGTTGCTGGACAGGCTGATTTTGCTTGACGTTGACGGGTATTTTTACATCAGCGGGAGGTAATTTAATCATGGAATTCGTTCTTTTAGTACGCACATTGCGTAACGGGAAAGAGACGACTGAGAGTATGCCACGATGGTTGGCAGAATTGGCTCTTGCAAACGTTGAACCAAACGTAGCACGGGCGATTATCCGCCCGTATACGCCAGTGGTCAACCCGAAGAGCGTATACCGTAACGTGTCAATTCCGTCAACGCGGTCAGCGTTGGCTATGGGTCGCATTCTGTGGAGTACCAATCCGGGAGGGTTGCAAGCATGATTACCTACAAAAAACATAACGATCAATTTGTCATCTGTGACGAGAAAGGCGATAACATCCACTTTGCCGCGCCGATTGTTTGCGAATCTGAGAACAACGCGCGTGAAGTTGTGAACGTGATCAACACGTTTGACACTTTAGACCGCGAGTTAGATCGGGTGTTAGACGGCGACGACTACACGCGCCAGAGTTTCGAAGCGGCATTTGCCGCTGTATGGATGTATTACGCGGAACACTATGACGTGTTGTCGAAGGTTGGGGATGATCTGTAATGCGCCTAGGGAGGGTTGCAAGCATGATTGAAATCACAGATAACTCGAATTATCCGCCAATTGGGAACCGATTCGGTATTACGCGAGAATGGTTACGCGGATACCGTGACGGGTATAACGCCGCACAGATAGCACAAACTGCTAATGTTGGCCTGTCGATTGTCCAACTGGAAACTGTCGTCAATGCTGATTATCGTCACGGGCACTACGCTGGGCGGAATCAGTGGGGGCGTGATAACCTGCAATAGGAGGCAGCATGAATAAGTCAGACATTCGTGACACGCTGAATCGGGAAATCGAGTACCGACTTGGCCTGATTGATCAGGCTAAGCGGGGCGTTTTGCTACACTTGGAAACGCCTGAGAAAGTACAGACGTGGGTTGACCAACAGGAGTTGGCAATCTATGAAGTTGGATGGATTGCCAGCAAGCTGCACATTAAGCTATAACATAACACACTGGGAGGTGTGACGATGACCAGCAAGGCAGAAATCCGCCACTTGGCGGATGTGATCAATAAGGCTTTGGAATTCAAGGGGGCGAATTGGCGTATTAGCGTTGAATGGGCATATGGTCGCCCGCGCGCTTACAAATCGCCTGTGGAATTCCCTGATCGGGCTGATAAGGAATTATCGCCCCGCTTGCCAACGGGCAAGATGTTGCTTTGGCTAGAGGCGTTTTTAGAGGGAATGGGCGCATGATTGAAGCATGGCAAATGACGCAAGCCGAACGGCAGGCGGAAATTGAAACCCTGAGAAGGGACAATCACGCCATTCTAGCTACGCCCCTTGCCTCGGAGGGCGGAATATCGCCATACCAGATTTACAGAATGGGCAAGCGCGAGCGTGAGCGATGGCAAAATGACGCACAGCTAAAAATGTCCATTATGGCGCGTATCAGGCAATTGGCGCGCAGTGACGACGATCTAAAACGAGAGCATGACGAGTACACCATGAAGCAAAACGCAAGCAAGATCGCTAGCTTAAACAATCGGATTGAATATCTAACCCGCTTAGGGGTTGGCAAGTCGGGAAAGATCAAGCCGTCCTATCAGCGGGAAATTGACAAATGTAATGCGGAATTGGCAACATTTCCAGGAGGGAAATAAAATGTCTTATGAGGGGTACAGTAATTACGAAACGTGGATCGTGAAAATCTGGATTGACAACGATCAAGGTAGCTATCTATACTGGCAGGAATGCGCCAATGATGTTTTTGAAAATTCAAAACCAGATCGGACATTCACGCGCCGAGAGCGGGCCAAGATCTATTTGGCGGATATGCTGGAATCAGAAATCAAGGGCAACGCGCCAGAGCTAACCGGAACATATGCCGATCTGTTGACTGCGGCATTATCGGCAGTTGATTGGCAGGAAATCGCCGGAGAACTGATTGACGACATCGACATCGACTTTGACGAATTGACAGAGGATGAAGACGCATGACTAAACGTCAAGCGGGCAGCATGGGCGGTAAAGCAACGTTTGCCAAACACGGGCGCGAACATATGCGCCAGTTGGCCGACCGCTGGCACGACAAATACCGCCTAGTACCAGTCTCAGGTAACGACTTTCTGATTGTCAATCGCGGAACTGGCGCAGTAAACGCCAGAACGCTCAACGGCGCACGCTATGACGTGCGCCAGAAGGACTAACACAGAAGATGGAAACCGTAACTGAGAAATTAGCAAATGAGTACCAGATCGTCAACGGGACTGCCTACCATGCCGACACGCCCGCTGAGGTTGTGACATGGTTGGAAACTGCACGCCAGAATCATGATCGCGTGCGCGTGTTTCTGGGCGATTCTGCCACAGGGAGGGACTGGGGTGAAGAGAATGACGTGACCGGCTACGTCGGGCGTAGCACGGGCAAAATTAGAATCCCGATCTTGGTCAACAATCGCCGGAGCATGGGCGGTGGCGCATTGCTGGATAATCGCATTGTGCGCCTGATTGTCAACGGGAGGGAAGTGTACCGCCACTGGCACTATAATCAGCCTGTCTATACTGTTGTCACTGATGAACGCGGGGAGAATGTATACGCCAATGATGAACGCGGGAGTAACAGAATTGCGCGATTTGACAAGACCGGTGTTGGCTATCGGTGGGTTGACTTCATGACGGGCAAGCGCCTGAGCAAATGAGGGGTGAATCTATGACTTGGGAACAAACACGCCTGACTAGCCTTGAGGAAACCGCCGCGCTTGTCGATGCCGGGATCAATCCTGACATTGACACGTGGACTGAGGAAACGCTAGAACTTGCGGCGATTGCGCTTGACGTGGCGCAACAGCGCAAGATCGAACGGTTGACGATTCGCCACACAATGGAGTAATGCCATGAAACCGATAACGCTGGACAAAAACGAGATGAATATGTACCTTGCCGTTCGACGCAGTGACGATGGTTGCACTTATGTTGACTTCTCTACCGCCTCTGGGTCGGCTGAAGGGGCGCGGTGGAACGCGAGCGACAGGGACAAGGCAATCCCTGGGTGGGCTAAGGCGAATCGCCAGGTCGGAATTGCCAAAGCGAGACTGATTGTCGAGGAAGTGATGCGATGACTAAGAGAGAGCTTAGGAGAATGTGCATCCAGGCCGCTATGGGAATGGCAAATCAAACGCCAGAATGCCGAGAAGTATACGACCGGCTGGGTTATTTTGGACTTATCGCCTGGCGCACGAGAGACCTTGAAAGAATGTTCTCCCATCTATTAAAGGAGGTAACACCATGATTGACGGAACCTGGAATATAGGTGGCGCGGAGTATGACGAAACGGTAAACGCAGTTAGATATTACCGTGTTTTATCTAAGGTAAGCATGGAAACCGCTAGAGCATACTTTTATAGCCACCAGAACGATCCGATCAGCGTTTGGCCGACTGGCGGAGTTGAATTAGACCATTGGCCGCTGTTGCACGCTGACACGCCAGCATATCAGCAGCAAATTACGCTAGTAAAGGACTAAGTACCATGACAACCTATTTGAATTTGGAAGTTGGAGATCGGTTTCTGTACAGGGGCAAGGCATACAAAAAGACGTTACTCGTTGATATGGGATCATGTCGCTATAACGCAGCTACGCCAGAATTCAACGGCGCGTCATTCATTGCACTTTTGAAAGACGAAACGCCCGTTAGCATTCCGTGGCAATGCTACACGGAAACGCTAGAAGGTGAAACGATCCTCTTCGAGGGAACCGAAAAACAGGCGCTTGCCTATTATCGGAAACACCAGCGCCATACCGCCGATGAAATCCACGTCGGTTACGATCTTGGCCTACGCCGGAACCCGGAATCGGGAATGTGGGAGGACGCGAGATGAAAGTTACACTCGGAAACTTGACTTGCAAAGTGGAACGGGAAGACGGGCCGCGAATCTACAAAGATTCTACCCTGATGACGCATGTCCGCAGAGAGTTGCAGCGACAGGGGTATGACGTGATCATGAAAGACTTGTCAAAAGAGCCTGGCAATCTCCTCTCAGATGGTTGCTATGGTGTGCTGGCGCGTGACCGAAGTTTTGTCGTCTATGACCCGAACTACTGCATTGATTACGCTTACAAGGCTTACAACCACCGAGGCGAAGTGACGCTCTCGGTTATCCGCTAGGAGGATAAAATGAGGACTTTCAAATTTGAAACCAATAATGGAACGTATACTGTATCTTTGAAGGGAACTGACAAGCGCATGTCAACAGGACAGATCAAAACTTCCTACAAACTGACTGCGCCAGATGGTACAGTGCTGTTCAAAGGCGATGACTTTGGATGTGCGCCTAGTCACAAGCCTGAATCTAAGGCTGCCTCAATTACACTGTTGGGATTTTTAACTTTGAAACCCGGCGATACCGATGACGACTACTTTAATGATTACACGCCAGAGCAGATGACGTGGTGCGAAAGCGTTGACGCTGAGGACTTGGCGTCTATCGTTTACGAGTTTGAGAATAGAGGTCGGTAAATCATGGGTCAATTTCATTACACCAGTATTGAGGAAATCCTGAAAGATCATGGCGTGAAGTCTTGTAAAGAAACCTATGGCGGTTTGATTGCAATTCACAAACGCAACTTAACCGACAGTCGGTTTTACTGGAAGTATTACCGTTTCCATTCGCACCATGAACCGGGACTTGAGGACGGATATTACTACACGGGTAGCACATCAAAATTTGAACGCTAGGAGGCGTAAAAATGGCACGCAAATACACCAAACAAGACGATGCCGGGACTATTCCGGCCAGAAAACGAGATTTGCTTATTGTTAAGATTGTTGACTGGTCAGACGACAAGCCCGACAATTGTCGAGCGTTTGACGTTGAAGTGTACGTCAATGGAGTTTTCGACCCCGATAGGTCAATCGTTTATGAGTATGGTCGGGGGGAGATGACCAAAAAGCAAGCTCTCGCATGTGCAATCGAAAAAGCGAAAAATGAAGTTTGGGTTCAGGAATAAAACGCTAGGAGGCGTTGACCATGAGCAAGGCCAAAATCTTGAAAGCATACGATCTCAACGAGGGGCAAACGGTGAAGTTTGGCGATATTGAGTACATCGTGCGCCAAGTCACCTTCTTTGATGTAGCTCTGACAACGGACGGGGAATATCCTAGAGTTGTCGCTAGGGTTGACTTAAAAAATCAAAACTTTGATTTTGAATTAGTCAAAGAGGCGGTGTAACATGGCAACACGAAAGCCGAGAGTGGTAACGGATTGCGTAGCGAATCGTTACGCCAGTAACAATGAGCGTATTATTGAATACTCGTTCGGTTATAACGACACGGGTAACGGCATTGGCGGATTGATCACTTTCGTCAAGCTGGATAATGGAAAATTTCGTGTAGAACTGTATCGGCATAATCCTGAAATCGAAATCGTGGTAGGTAAAGCTGACACACGCTAGGGGAGTTTTGAATCATGACCGTTGACCTGCGCTGGCTAATGTGCGACAAAGGATGCCTGTATTCAGAGAAAGGAATGAGTCATCTGAATAGCGACCCGCCTCGGTGTATCAAACACGGGGAAATTTTGGAATGGCGACATTGGTTGTATGGCCTGGATCGCAAACAAGCGCAAGAGGCTATTAGGAAAGAGAATAACAAATATGACTGATTTGCGTCCTGCTTCTCTGAATAGTTTCGTCGGCCAGCCTAAAGCCGTTGGTGTGTTGTCTAACGTCATCAATGCGTCTATCTCCCGTGAGGAGTTCCCGCGCCATGTCCTGTTTACTGGGCCAGCTGGAGTTGGAAAAACTAGCTTGGCGCTGTTGATCGCCCGCGAGATGTGCGGTCGCCTGAAGTCTTACCACGCTGCAACGATTCGCAACGTTAGTGATATGGCGGCTATCATTTTGGAAGTCCATAGTGGGGATGTCGTCTTCATTGACGAGATTCATTCTCTGCCAGCGAAACCGACAGAAATGCTATTTACTTGCATGGAAGACGCCGTGATTGATCTTATCATGGGTGATGCACACACCCGTGTCCCGCTTCGCTGGCAATTACCACAAGGTCAATTCTGCGTAGTGGGTGCTACAACGCGAGTCGGGAAGTTGCCAACGCCACTTCTGAAGCGGTTTGGGGAAGTCCTGGAATTAGACTTCTACAGCAACCAGGACTTAGCTACCATTCTTGGAAACGACGCGGCCAAGTTGGGGCTGAGCGCAAGTTCCGAGGCCATTTTCGAGATTGCCAAGCGCGGACGTGGTACGCCACGAGACGCAATCCGGCTATTGCAGTCTGTCCGTGACTACGCTGATGCCAACGGTCTTGATGTGACGCCAGAGGTGGTATCTGGCGCAATGGACACGCTAGGGGTCGATCCAGTCGGATTGACGGAACTTGACAAGCGTTATCTGATGGCGCTGATCGAGAAGTTCAACCATAGGCCAGCAGGGATTAACGCGCTAACCCAAGTCCTCAACGTCGAAGTTGAGGCGTTATTCAAGGTTGTTGAACCGTGGCTGTTGCGCCTGGGGTTTGTCCGGCGCACGGAACGCGGCAGGATGATTACTGTTGCTGGAATTCAACATTTGGGGCTGACAGTGCCAGAGGGATATGAGGGGTAAACCATGAGTGATTCGATTTGGAAATGTGACGAGTGCGGCGCAACTGGATCGGGAACGCATTTACACCGAGAGGTTAAACATTCAGACATTGCGTCTAACACAAAATGCACCGGCAGGTATCATCGAATTTGGACATCAGAAAATTCGTTTGGCGTTAATAGCGAACGGGCGGCGCAGAATCAGGTTGATCGATACCGCGCCGAGGAGGGGTGTATGGCGCGATATGTGAAAACTGGAATTGGGAGGAACCAATACACAGGCGAAGAGCAGTTTTTGTACGATGTGTATTATAGGTATCCCGTGACAGCCGATTACGAGTAGTCCGCCCGCGTATCAGTTATGTCCAAACGGGACGGGACTGACGTACCATAGACTTGCTACGCTGGAAAGCGTACAATGATAACTGTGATTAAGGAAATCTAAATGGCAAACGGCGATGATGTTGTACTTCCAAGCCAGGTCTGGGCCGCGTTCCCGTCTACCACAGACGAGAACCGATCCAGCGTCTATGAGCAGTTGCTAAAAGCATTGGCGACCCTGCCTATGCCGAGCGTGCAGACCATCCTCGACAAAGCGCCTGAGTCCATCAAGGAAATAGTGTGGTGGAACTGGGCCAGGAAAGCAGACCTGAGCGGCGTTATGCTCAGTGACGTAATCGGCCTGCAAGAGACAGAGCCGATTAGGGCCATTTACTCAATCATCTTGGAATGGCTAAACAAGGTGGACTTGTCGAAGTACGATCTACGCCAGATTAGCAAGGCGTCGTCATTGCTGCGCGGGCTGGAAGACAAGCAACACCTCTGGGTGCGCTGGTTGGATACGTCCTCGGAATTGCGCGCAATCAATCTGGTGGAATTCTGCATTGCCATTTCAGACTTCTCGCCAGAGTTGCAGTTGACCATTATCACCCGGTTTGCCGCACGATGTCCGAACATTGATATGTACTCCACTGAGGAACGCCAGAAAGCCGGTAAACATATTGCAGGGTGGGCCAGAGCGCAGTGTACCATTTTTGGAACGCCCGTGACGGGTAAAACAGCGCCACTCTACAACGTTGATGATCTGGTAGTGGTAAACCATGATGGTAAAGAAGTTGTCCGGCGAGTCGAAAGCCGAATTTACAACCAGGGCTGGCACTACTCGCTGAGAGACGAATTCAAGTACCGCGCTGAGACACTTATCATGAGGACGGTGTGAAATGTCAAAACTTCAGGAGTTGTGTACGTCGGTAAAAGTTTATAACGACTATGAGTTCTTCGGAGATCAGCCGTACATTGATTGGTGTCAGAGCGAGAGGCGGTCGGTGTTTCCACCGTGGTATGCTGTTTGCAAGCGCGGAGTAAGCTTTGGCGATGCGTGGTACGCTCACGGCGCTAAGTTGTTTTCATACTCTGGTGGCGCTGAGAACAAGCACAAAGCATTTGACAAAGCCGCCGAGTTTATGAAATCTGAATTTGGAATTACATCACTCAAACGAAGTCCATTTGGCGGGTGGGGAGACATGGAATACGTGACGAAACGCCTGAAGGAAATTAAGGCGCTGGCGAAGAAAGGAAACTGAAATGACAACTTTAGAAAAGGGACTTCTGGTGCTATTTATTGTGTCAGTGGTTCAGACGGCAGTCAACCAGATTTCCGGGAACCCAATATGGCAAGTCCTACTCATTATCAATGTTCTCTGTGGCATGGCGTTTGTCGCTATAAGAGGGAAAAAGGAAAACTGAAATAACAAGGATGGCATAAACATGGAAATTACGCTAGGAGAAATGTACATTCAATGGGGTGATGAGCATATAGACTTCTACCTTGATGGGGTACTCATTGGTTACTGGTTTGTAGAGCGCGTCTTGCAACCCCAGTACGGCAGGTTTATCTCGAATGAATACCTTGAATCTCTTGTCGGGAAAAGGGGGTTTGGGGGAACGTCTTGGGAGGTCAGAACGAAAATCGAAAGGGCTATTTTGGAAGTGAAGGTGTGACATGCGAAGAGACGAACAGTTTGAAAAATTATGTAAGTTGTCGGATGAGGAACTTCTGAAATTGGCAGAAAAGTACGGCATTAAATTCAGGTGGGATAATTGGTTCGAGCCACGCCCCGTGTTGATCGATTGCCTAAATGATGCCAGCATCAAATCGGAAGACTTGAAACAGGAATCTTGAAAGTGCTAAGGAGGCACACCATGAAACAGATTAAGAGTGTTAGGCAGTGGATCGAACAAGACCCCGCAGGAGTTTTGGAAACCGTCAAAGTCATCGGCGGTGACGGCTGGACGATTTTTGACCCGCAGGCATTCCCGAAGATGCCGGATACCATTAAGGCGTTGTATGAACACAGCCACGCCAGCGGGGACAGAATTAAAGAGCAGATTACCCGCTCAGATGGCTCGACTGGCGATGTGACAGGAATTTACGGTCTGGATGTCATTGAAGGAGTCGCTGACGCTTTAGATTGCGATTCTAGCAAACAGGGTCGTGGAAGTCGAGCGCGGGACTTGGTGTCTAAGATCGAAAATAAGCTAGGGGGCGTGGCATGAGCGAAGTTAAAGAACGGCCAGAAGAGGCAACAGACGAAGTGTTGGAGTACCTTGACGATTTACGGGATTCAAGCGTAACGAATATGTTTGGTGCAGCCGAATACCTTGTTGACGAGTTCGGATTTGAGAAGAAGGTAGCGCGGGCGGTCTTGTTTTTCTGGATGAATTATTTTGGAGAACGTCATCCAGAATCGGACTAGCCCATTACCAAAGTGCTAAGGAGGCATACCATGATGGAGGAGTTTCGTGGTGGGGCATACCCCAAGAGTCTTGTGGCGGAGAGCTTCGATATATCCCTAAAGGAAACGATCTCTCTAAATGGAACTAGGGAGATAATTGGTCGCAGAAAACGGGATAACGGTATTGAAACCATTATTTTCTGGGAAGATGAACGTGGACTTTACACCGCCTGGGGTAGAGGGTGGTATCCATTACGACCATGACTTTCTTCCCATTGCGTCCTCTGAAGTCCATGTGGTATTCTGTAAATAGGGACTTTGGAGGCACGAAATGGCTACCATAATGAAAAACGCCATGACCCTAGAGGAGTTCGGGGCATGGCTGATGGGAAGACGCGAGAAGGCTAGGCTGTACTTGGCCGACCTGGGGTATCAGACCAGAGACAAGCGCCAAGTCACCGTCAATGGGGACGGTGAGCCTGGGTACTATCTCAGGAAGAATTGGATTCGCCTGAGACGGGGCGACGTAGTGCAGTTGAAAAACGGAGACGTGGAGATCATCTAGGAGAACACTATGGAAACAGACATTTTGGAATTAGCCTTAAAAAATGCCGTAGGCGACATTCGTGTTACCTATGGGTCTCGCTGGTTGGTATGGGATAGCTCGTTGACTAAGTGGTTGGTCTATGAGCACAAAGCATATCAGCGCGGAAGTAGTGTTATCGTAGATACTGCCAACTTACAGAATGCCGTTGATGTTTTACTGGAGGGGTGAATGGAAATCAAAACCTTGATTCACGAGTTGTTCGGTGAGGTGGACTACCTTACCGATGAGCAAATCCGAGAGATCATGAAGAATCTCTCGGAACGTGACGGACAGTCGTTCTGGGCCGACCGGCTGGACATCAGCCGGGGGTATTGGAACGATATTGTCACCGGAGATTCAAAACCAGGGCCGAAGATTGCCGAGGCGTTCGGCCTGAAACGCCAGCGGGTATACTTCACGGTACAAAATTGAACTGGTTATGTCCAAATTATGTAACCGGTTTGGCGACTTCGGTACTATGTACTTTGTCGCCAGAGAGTAGTATCCTAGAGGAAATGATGGAAATCATAATCCAGCAATACCCCAATGATGACGAATTCCACGGAGACGAGGCGACTGTTTATCTGAACGATGACGGGTCGCCTCATCGCGCTATAACGTACTGGGACATTCGCCCCTTTATGGCGCAGTTACGCGAACGATTCCCTGCGCCAGAGGGGTGTGAGTGGCGCGTGATTGACGTGTGTCACGCGCAGGTGGTGAAACCATGAAATCAACCCGTATTTGCCGAACTTGTCAGCATTCCTATACTGGTTCTTACTGCAAGAATCGCTCTTGCGTCAAGAACCAGAAGGCCCGAGCTCGTCTCAGGGAAGCGGCCAAGAGGCGACGTGGAGGCGGTGGTAGAAAGCCACGTCTCAGCACTTGGACGCCAGGAGACGGGCAACTCGCCGTAAACACTGATGCCTTACCTGTGAAATCAGAAACACTAATCGAGCGTGCCAACGCGGATGACGCGCTGTTTATGGCTCTATGCGCCGAGGATACGTTGGCGCTAGAGGCGATTTGTGACGAATTCGACTACTCAAGGGGGTTGTGATGGCTATCTTGGGTCTGATAGTTGTTTCATTCTTAATGGGATTCGCTATGGGTGCTCTGTTCCAGCACAAGACAGGATGGGTGAAATGAAGATCGCCTATGACAATGACGGCGTTGGTAATTTAATTCTGAGCAAGCCTGAGCACGATAAACTTCCAGAAGACACCAGAAAGAAAATGAGGACTCTTGCCAGAGACAAGACAATGGCGAACAGCGCCCATATCTTTTCCTTCTATGGAAACAGATCATTGGAACTGGCATACGAGATATGCCAGTATTACGGTTTAACATTGGAAACGCCTCTGTACGATATGGATGGTGAGTGATGGCTAGTGTAGTTTTAACTGGTAATTTAGACCTCGGTGTTGACTTCGACGCGATTTGCGTTGAACTATCGAAGGAATCTGGCTGTAAAGTGTGGTGGGAACGGGACAGAAATAAGGTAAATGTTCTTACAGATGGAAATCCGAATCGAGTTAGACGCGCTGCGGCTGCAATAATTTACGAATCGCTATTTGGGGATTCTGGCCGAAACTATCTTGGAAGAACTTAGAGAAGACGCTAAGATCAGGATGAACTAATATGGAAAACCACACTTACGTTTGTACAGTATACATTAGGAAACAAGGAAAAGACACGTGGTTGTATGAATATTATTTCGTTGGGATTGTCCCTGTCGTGGGGGATGTGATCTCAAGAGATGACGGGAATGATTATACCATCATAGAACGTAAATGGAATGATGGTATTTTGACTATCATCGTCACCGATGAACACTCCACTGGAATTGTTAAAGCATAATGGCAGGAGAACCGCGCAAGCCGAATCCGTTCTATCTGACAGCCGTTCTGATTACGGATCGGCTGTGTCCCGATGGGGTAGCACACCCCAAAGAGAGAGCGGATATGCTAACCAAAACGCTTGCAGGACTCTCTCGGCTATGTGGGTTGTCGGCTAAACAGCACGGCTGGCCTGTGTACGATCTGACACTGGTCTACCTATCCTGGATGGCGTTATGCGATAGGGCGATCTGTGAAGACTGGGGGAATCTACCCAGTATAGAGAAAATCAGGAAAAGTTACAGCAAAGACGGTAAACCGTGGATAGAGGCGTGGCCTAAGATGGTATTGTCTAATGTCCCGCCTGTGTGGGACAGTCAGCTACATGACGATTACGTGCGCCAGAATGCGCCGATGCTGAGGCTGGTCGGATTCCAATATAAAGGGAAGCGACTCTTGGATTCTGAATTGGAAGAACTGGGGCTGTTACCCAAAGGAGAATGAAATGATTCAAGTCAAGTGTGATGAGTGTGGTGGTGTCTTTGATGTACATGAGAGATTCGTCCGAGTCAACAAGCGTGGCTTTGTCCGCATTACAGCGCAATTGGTGTATTGCCCACATTGTCCAGCCGTGTTCCATGAGAATGATACCTTAGATTTGGCGGGTGTCGTTGGGGAGTCCAGCGGGATTCGCTTCAATGAAAGCCAAGTCACCATTTATGGGGATGTGATTGGCGGGGATCAGTATACCGTGAAGCGCAAATAGGCATGATATTTCAATCTCAGGTAGAACTAGAACTACACGGCGTCTATAGCGTTGAAGAAGTGGCTTTGGCGTTAGATGCTTATGATCCGCTACGTTCTACGCAGTTTTCTACGCTGTTCACAACGCGGAACCGGATCAGGCTGATGGTGTTACATACCGAGAAGGCAGAGCTGGTATTCAAGATTCTAGGTGGGGATCGCCTGGAATTGGTGGAAAGGAGTCTGCAAAATGGACAGTGAATTGAAGCTATTTGTTTGGGAAAACGTTCTTAAGACTTACACAAGCGGAGTAATGTTCGCGCTGGCCTTTGACGTTGCGATGGCGCGAGAAATGTTATTGCAGCAATGTAGCTATTTACCAGAAGAGGATTTGGCTAAAGAGCCGAACGTTTATACGTCTCCATTCTCCTTTCACGTTTGGGGAGGCGCATAATGGCTATTTACAATTGTGTCTATGTTACGAATAGTTTTTCGATCAACATGCTGAATCGTGAGAATCAACACGTCCATTTTATCCCCGTAACGCTAGAGACAGCAATAGCGCATTTGGATAATGAGAATGTAGTGTTGGCGATTGGACATGCTGATACCGCCTGGATTGTATCAAGTATGCTAGGCGTTGACCTGCCCGCTAATCGGATCAATGTAGAGTTGAATGATGATGACATGGCGCTGATTGCTCAGTATTCTGGCCCACGTCTGCCAAGAGGGTGCTACCGAGTTGCCAGACGGCGCTGAAATAGAATTCTGGATTGTCGAGACAATCTCTTATCTATGATAAAATACGGGTATCTTACTTTGAGGTAATGACCAGTGAACGAAGTACAGTGTACTAAGTGTCGTCAGCAGGCTGAATTCAGCCACACAGAATCTAATAGCAAAGGGAAATTCGATGTCTATTTTTGCTCGGAAGGACACGAAACCAAAATTCCAATTGGGAAAGCCCAAGAGAAAGGATACCGAGTCTCAGGACTTCCGCGCCGATAAGGTGTATAACATTGGCGGTCGGTACTTCAAGTGGTTGACTGTCAAAGAAATCTATCGACATGATGGGCTGCTGGATTTCGAGGACTGGAACGGAAATACCATCACAGTCACGGAGCATAACCAAGAGGCTAAGGCTCTTGTCAGAGAACGCGCCAAGTATCTGCAACAGGCCGCCAAAGAAACACGGGTGAGGGACATGAACTATTGGGAAGACCACTATGATAAGAGGGGAAAGAAAGATAAGGGAAAGCGATGAATTGGATGGTGTACGATCCTGATAACAACAAGTGGCTGCGGGAGTCTGATAAGGACGGCTATCCGAGTGAATGGGCCTTCAATAAAATCGGCGCTAAACACTATGGAGACAAGGAAATCGTCAAGGTGATGACTGCTCTTAAGAAATTTGGATTTGATAGATTAGAGCAGGTGGGATTTGTGAAACGTGGCTAAAACTATGTTGCTTCTTCTATTATCGTTCATGGCTATCTTTGGCGGGATTCTCGTGGATGTCCCGTGGCTAACACTCGCTGGAATTGTGTTGTTGTTTATCCTGTTACTTATGGATTCATTCCAATGGTTACAGAAACCGAAGTAGACCAGCCTAGCGCGGAATGGTGTTCTCGGTGCGCGTTGTCGCCAGAGTGGTGTACGCTGACACCGCCAGTGCGCTACCCTAGAAGCGCAGGGCAGAGCGGAAACGCCAGAGACGTATGCGGAACTGCTGGACTTTAATGCGCCTGAATCCTAACAGGCGCTTTTTGATCACGGCGAATGAGCACGACGCAACGCAGTCATAACGGTGGACTGTCCACATTTATACGAGAAACTGCGTTGCGTCGTGACTGTAGTACCATTGTCATTCTCGGCGAGGTGAGAGTATACTATAGGAAACAGGGGGTGGACATGACAGACGCAGAACTGCTATTTGTACAGTATTGGACGATAGAACTAGGACGTTCGATAAACGAGCCACACCAAGAAGAACTGATTGCCTTCTTAGAGGGTGTTAAGTACACAAATGCGTTAAATGAGATCGAAAAGAGAAATACTGTCCCCGTTGAAAGAAGTGAAGAATGGGACGAGTTTGACTTTTAGTTTAGTATCATTATGTGCAGTGCGCGGGCGGACTCATTATGTCCAAAGTTATTCTTGAGACAGGAAAATACTACTGGTGCAGGCAGAAGCACGAGCGTATTTGGCGTATCTGCTACATTGGTCAAGATTCAGACGAGCGCCAATGGTATCACCTATTAGGATGTGGGCCAGCGGTTGAGGTATCCCAAATGGACTTGAGTTATTTCGACTGGCTAGAGATACCGTTCCCAGGGTAATAGGCGTATACTATGAATATGGAAACGGACTGCTTGAAATCTCTAGCCAAAGCCTATCTACAGGCTCTTTCTGACTACCGACGCAAGCCGTCAGATCACCATCAAGGGGTATTGGCGGTGCTGAAGGAACAAATAGAGTTGGCGCTAGGCTATCAGGTAGACGATGCAGAGCAGTGGGCAATCCACGCGCGTACTAATTATGTCCAAAGATAGCAAATACTGCACAAGGAGTTGAAGCATGGTTGACTATGGCTGGTTCACAATTTCTCAAGAGTTTGGCATTTACCGTTGTTGGTCTTGTGGTAATAAGGCGACTCCACCAGAAGAAAAATGCTCTTACTGTGGTGCTGAATTTGTGTGGATAAAACTTCAAGATTATGATGATTCTAATCTAAAAGTACCATCGTACCATTGAAGTTAGAAGCAAGTAGGCGTATTCTATATCAAAGGGGAGCATAACAATGATTCTTGGCTCAGACATTTCAGAGAGAATAGACGGTGCTGTTTTGGAATATATCCTAAACTACACCGGAATTGAAGTAGACAGCAAGGCATACCGCCGGCTCGTCTTGGAATTACGCCAAACGGTAGCCGACGCCATAGAGAAAACTATTTCAGAATGGTCTGTGAATAAGGCGCGCATAGGCGTATCCTAGAAGGCAGGAGGCAACATGGCAGAGAATAAGACTAAGTTCAAGGTCGAGTTAGTAAACGGGTCTGTCCACTTCGTTAATGCTGATAGTTATCGAATAGAGGACGGCGTTCTGACGTTTATGACCAGGCCAACGCGCGCTGGTTATTCAAAAGTTGTTAGGGAATACTCCCTAGTCAACATTATCTACTGGGAGGAAGTATAACCCATGACGAATCCAGGCATTCAGAATCCCATTGTTAGGTATCAACTGGCAGAATTCTTAGCCAGCCAGCACAGGATGTTGAATCGCACTATCAACGCATTCAGAATTATTGATCAGCCATCTAGTGCCACGGACGCATGGATTAAAATCGTAAGGAATGAACATATGAGTTTATGCTTCGGAGCGCGGTGTATGGCGCGCAGGCTGGATTCGCTCATCCCTGAACCTGAAGGAGAACCATGAATAATTACGCATTCTCGATTCGCTATGGCGCGGTGGTGATTCACCTTGATTACCAGGAAGATATGATTCTTGACGAAAGCAATCTGAGATCATCAATTGAGAACATCCAGCGTAACAAGGGAGACTTCGCCACAGAAGAAGCGTATTACCATGCTCTCATAATGAGGCAAGAGGCGCTGGAATACCTTCTGGGGAATCGCTAAATGTCCAAGAAATCAGATGAAGCAGCAGAGTTGAAAATGGAAGTCATGCGCCTCAGAGCGGCGCTTGAGCATATTGTATGGCTAGGCGACCCAGAGAAACACACTGCGTTCGACGGGGAACGACATCGGCAGATGCGCCATAGTGCTATGGCGGTTCTCAATGATAAGAAACTAATCGGAACGGGGTAGATCATGTCACGCTTTGAAGTCAGACACCAAGATAAGGGACTCGCGTTCGGAAATGATCACGCCTGCGGTGAATTCCTGATGATTTGGAAACGTCCCACTGACGAAAAAGAACGACAATCGCAGGACGCCTTCGGGCCTGATCCAGAAGAAGTTATCGTAGACGAAGACACTCTCTTTACAGGGTTTACCCGTGAACGGTATCTGGCGCTTTTAGCCGAACACGGTTTTACCGAAGGCGAATTGGCCGACGTGTACAACGCTGTAGAGACACCGGCCTTTAAGGAGAACTGGAAATGAACAGGCAGGAACATCTTCAGTGGTGCAAAGATAGGGCAATGGAGTACGTGAAACGTGGCGACTTAAAGAATGGGTTGGCGTCAATGTTGTCAGACATTAGAAAGCATCCCGAAACGGCAGACCATCCCGCCGCAATGTTGGGCGCAATGCTAATGTTCAGTGGCGGATTAAACACCACCAAAGAAGTAGAAGACTTCATTCTAGGATTCAACTAGGGTCTTGCCGTGTCCTACTACCGCAATCCACGCCGTTACAGTGTACAGCACCATAGAGCCGAAATCCGAGCTGAGAATGGGGTACTGGTGCTGGATTGTTCTTATGACGAAAATCTTGTTAATTGGCTAAAGGCGCTACCTCAACAGGATCGTAGTCCAGACAAGTCTACAGGGCGCTGGCTGTGGAAAATACACCCTAAACACGCAAAATCGCTACAAACCGCCATTCAGAAGAATCTAGGGATAGCCGTAGAGTTGCCTGTTTTAACGTCAAATAGCGCCATTTCAGGGGCTTCCAGGGGCATAGTTGGCGATATGCTCTATATCGGGGGCGCTTACACCCGTGGAACTAGCCCTGAGCGTACTGCTACGGGGTATGTCAACGGGGAGTGGGCGTGGATATTCCCTGAGAGTGTGCTAAGGACGTTCTTTGGGGAACGGGAAGCCAAGCCGACTGGACTTTTGAGCCACTACGCCGTGTTGGGCGTAGGGAAGGGGGCTACTGAGGAAGAACTGAAGAAGGCGTATCGCAGAGCGTCAAAGACGTGGCATCCAGATGTTAGCCGTGAGGCAGACGCCGAAGCGCAGTTCAAGCGCATCAACAGAGCCTATGAAATCCTGAAAGACCCCTACGCCAGAGAACGATATGATGTTGGCCTGAAATTGCAATCTCAGGTTGGATTCGGACAACGCGAATCAACAGAGAAAGCGTATTTTACCCCTCTTAGGTGTGGCAGGCTGGAAGTCGTCGCTACGCCAGCGGTAGGGGGTAAGTTTGTGGTAGACACAATCAAGTCGTGGGCTGACATCGTTCAGGGGGGAAAGATGTTGATAACTACGTGGCCGAAGGGTTATGATAAGTTCATCGAGAATTGGGTGGAGGTATAGAATGTTTTGGACTTCTTGGGTTCACAGCGGGCGCGATATGCCAACTACTGACGGGAATAAATTGTGTCTCGTTAAAATTAGGGACTGGAAAGAGTGGCATATTATTCGCTTCGAGAGGGGTAGATGGTGGTTTGGGGGAGAGCTTTTCGACAGCCTATCCCCTAATGAATATATAATTGTTCGTTGGCACGATCTGCCGGAAGAGGTGTAAAATGCCAAATCTGACAAATCAGGAATTTGAACTCTTAGCGTCACAAGCGTTACTTTTTAGGCGACACTATGAGAACGAGACACCATTCTCTAATGGTGTCAAGCTGTGTCTGATGGGTTCTGGACATTGGCGACTTATGGAATACTTGATAGACCATTGGGTATTTGAAGGAACAGATTACCCATCAGTTGATAAGATTATCTACTGGTTTGATCTTCCAAAGGTGGTGTGACATGGTTAAGGTAAATATCACTATTCAGGTCAATCCAGAAGATGTTAATCGAGTGGTCAATCGTCTAAGGTTGATAGGACTCGAACCGCTTATCGAGATGACAGAGCAAGAAGCAATTTCCCGTGATGTACAAGCGATGTTGAATCGGGGTGGCACAGTGGCTCATCGTAACCGCAACCATACTGTCATAGAAATTCCATTAAACGAGGAGGGCTACGATGGGTAAAGGCACAGAACTTGTCGTTACTGAGGGTAGTCTTCTCCAAGTCGCCAAGTCTCAGGCTACGTCACTAGCAGACGCCTTTATTGGCGTTACCGCCGTGATAATCGTAGACGAGTCGGGTAGTATGGAGATGCACGATAGTCGGGGTGGAAAATCAAGGTTTGAAGTTGCCTGTGAAGAGCTTGCGAAACTGCAACGCGGAAACCCTGGCAGGTTCCTAGTCATTGGTTTTTCAAGTGACGTGCAACCTCGGATTGGTGGTGTTCCTGTCCTTCAAGGGGGTGGAACGGATATGGCTAAGGCGTTGCACTATGCTAAGGAATATGATGTGCTAGGGATGAAGTTCTTTTTAGTGAGCGATGGCGAACCGGACAGTAAAGAAAAGACCCTAGAGGAAGCCAAGCGTTTTAGAAATACTATCTCAACAATCTTCGTGGGGCCGGAGGCCGACCCATTAGGACGTGACTTTTTGCAGAAACTCGCCAGCGCCAGCGGTGGACAGTCTCTAACAGCAGATCGTGTCATGGAGTTGGCAGAACGAGTTGAAACCTTAATGCTAGGAGCAGGAGCATGACAATCATTCAAGGAATTAACGCATTTATAGAACACAAGAAAATCCATTTTCACTACGGGGCGGGCGGGGCGCTGGTGTGCGACACAGAGATACCCGGCGTCACACATGACTTACTGAAAGAGAACGACGGAGACGACACGGCGAGGTTTTACGGCGGTCGCTATTTCATTGCGGAGTCCATGATGAAGTCAACGGCACAGAAGATTTCCGAACTTCTAGGGGGAGTGTTAGACGAATGATTCTATCAAAGGACACCTTTAAGGCCGGTCGCCAATACAGCAAGGATACCCTCACAGGGTACTTTGCCGACGCCGACATTGACGAGGGCTGGATTGGCAACAAGAAATCCATTACGGTTATCAGCGGTTCTTACAAGTGGGTCTTTGTGCAGAACCACAACGGGAAATATGAATTGGCCGGGATGGATGACTTATAAAATGGGAATACCAACAAAGCGGTGTCGTGTTTGTAAAGAATATAAGCCGTTAGAAGAATTTCCGAATAACCGATGTCGTAAGGACGGTAAGGGAGTAGAATGTAAGAAGTGCAATTGCGATAGAGCGAAAGATTACAGGATGAAACACCCAGAATGGAAAGCGGAGTATGACAAGAAATATAGAGAGGGGCATAGAGAAATTTGTACAAGACATATGCGAAAATACCGCGAAAGAAATAGGGAATTACTTCTATCTAAAAAGAGGAAGTGGTATAAAGATCATCCAGAGTGTTTGACTGCCCAATCGAGGCGAAGGAATGAGAAAGTAGCCAGAATGAAAGGTAGTCATACCTCTAATGAGTGGAAAAGACTTTGCAGCCACTTTGAGAATATATGTTTGTGTTGTGGAACTTCCGAAAAATTAGAGAAAGATCATGTGGTCTCTGTGGAAAATGGCGGCTCGGACTATATAGCCAATATACAGCCACTGTGTAAGTCGTGTAACTCGAAAAAATGGACAAATACAATAGATTACAGAAATCCAGATATGCTAAGGGATTTTCTTGAAAAAGAAGAATTGTTGAAGGCGTGTCAATAATGAGAGATAGAGAATGCTCATTTCAGAGGAAACATGATTAACCACATTAACAAATATGGTGAGCGATACGATTACAAGGGATACAACGGTTGCGACTGCCACTGCTACATCAAAGTGGTAGGGAATGCCGTGCTGTGTACAGAGGCGAAGGACAACGAGGGAACGTCCATTACGAACATGGCAGAGACGTTAGCCACGCTCGTTTGTCGTGAATACGACATTCCATTTGAAGAGATGACTTGGGTGGAGCATTATGAACACGAAGCCCGTAAAAGCGGGCTTAAGGATGAGGTCTTTAATACCTATGACTTGGTGACATTCACCATTGTTGATAGACCTAGTTGGGCAGGACGTATGAGCGGGAAACAATTTGTCAGTCCGCAATGGAAGCCAGCCGACCGTGAATACGTGCGGGAAGTGTTTGGAGTTTGACCAACTTACATAACTGGTTCACGGGCGGACTGGCATGTACTATCTTAAATTAGAGGGCAAGCCGTGGTGGTTCCGAGACTGGGAGTATCAGACTTGGGATTCACTTAGGTTTCCGGTCTGGGATAAGCGCGAAGACGCCCATAAGTTTTATACCGAAGAGTTGGCACAGAACAACAAGCGCCTGCTAGAAGAACTCGGATGCAGGGTGCTGATCGTGAGGGCTGAATGATGTTCATATCAAGAATTGACCTTCCAATGGTGTATTTTGGACAATGGATTTTAGCGAATGAGTTACCTGTTCCTGTTTGGACAGACTTAGAGGAAATGAAATTGTATCCGTCCCCGGAAGACGCGGCTGAGGATATGTTGCGCCTAACTAGGCTAGGCTACGCGATAGTCTTGGAGGATCAATGACACCCATTACTCGTATTTGCCCCGTGTGCAATAAACCTATCATTGGTCACGATTATCACATCGTCCCTGCCGATGAGTATAGGCGCTATGGCGAGCCTATCTTGAATCTATACCCCCATCAGTCCTGTTGGCGGGAATGCTGGCAGGACTTGAAATTGTATGCTAAGGCGGTGAAGGCGTGAACAAGATGACGCAGATTGATGCTCTATTACGGGAAGAACTAGGAATTCCAGACTACGACGCTTATAAATTCGACGCTTTGGAAATGATTAGCCTACTTATCGCTCGTCTTCATAAAGCAGAAGCCGCTAATGTTAATCTACGCAATAAACTGCAAGAGTTACAGAAAGAAAAACTCCACGATGACTGGTAAGGTGCTCTATGCCTCACAAGATAATTACCCGTAAGGTTAGAAAACCTGTGTGGTGGAACCCATTCAGGAAGGTTACAGAGTATCGCTACGTGTGGTATAGGGATCGGTTGCGAGAGGATGAAGTCGATACATTTATTCGGGATCAACTTCACGGCAACCCGTGGACGCGACACGATCATAACACAACATCAAATCTTTAATGTAATCCCATTGCCTCTATCCTCCATTCGTGCTAGAATGTCCTTCACTACTGTAGGCGTATTCTTCATAAGTCAACCAACTCACCATCCAACTAAGGCGACCAATGCTTAACCCGCTCGACACGTCTCTATTGATGTCTGTTTCCCATTCTCCATTGGACACTCCTAAGCTATTGATTTCTCCCACTGTCAACATGGATACCACATGGTTTGACAATGAATTCTCACAGTCAATCTTCGATGTTGTTTTCAAGAATGCCTTAAGCGAATTACCCACAAGTCCTATTAGCATTATCTCAAAAGTGAAAATGTCTAAGCCACAAGTGGACTGGTTCTTGGCGACTTGGCAAAAAGGAAAGTTGACCGACTCCGATATAACAGGTACGGTTGAAGCACTCCGCGAACGCAAGATCATTAAAGAAGCCAATACCGCAATGGACGAGTGTCGTCAACGGGTATCTAAAACGCCGTCCTCATATTTAACACAATACACGGCGCTTGGCGCGACAATGGACTTTCTGGTTCATGAGGGAGAGACTTACGACCCAACACCCTCAGCGCCATCCAATAGTAGACGCTGGCAGATTATGGGGAAGTGGGGAGATTGTGTTTTTGACAGTCTGTTTGAAGTGCGAGAAGACGATGGAACATACACCAGTGGAATTTTGAATTACGGATCAATTATTTGGGTTGGCGCTACCAAGATGGGTAAAAGTACCAGTATGTATACGCTATCTTCTCTATCTATTCTTCGGGACTTGACAGACGTAGTGTACATTTCAAATGAGCCAACTAAAGATCAAGTAAAGTGGAATATCTATAATGCTATCCTGGGAATGGGCGGGTTGGCGTATGATGACATGATAAAACAGGTAGATCGCACGCTCAAGATTTATCAGCACATTCATTCATTTGAGACTATGAAGCGTATCCTGCACTGGCACAGGCCAGGGCTTGCTATTATGGATAGCCTAGATGGGTTGTCTTTTCCACAAGAAGCAAAAAACTATCGCGCTACAGAAGAACAGCACCGAGAACGAGCACAACAGATTCGAGATATAGCGGCGAAGTATAATACTCTACTCATCATTCCGGCCAACGCCTCGGAAACGATGCAGAATAAACTCCGCACAGAGGACATTAAAGGCATCAGTTCTGTAATGCCACTGGGAAGTTCTTGGTATCAGTCGTTGATGGATGAATCTGTAGCATTCGCCAGAGACAAGATTGACATGCGGCGGGCCTACGTCAAGCGTGTCGTAAACCGAACTAGCGGCAGGATGGGTGAAGTTTGGGAACTAGAATATCAGCCAAAGGGCGCATATTACAAGGGCATCGGGCAACGTATTTGCTAGTACAAATCTCCCATTCCCATACGGTACATTTGTGCTAAAATTAGGTATAATAGTAGGCAAGGAGAAAACATGGACAGCAAGGCATTAACTGTATCCGTTGAAGCAGACATCGTAGAACAAGTTGTGATTGGTGGAGACCTATCGAAACTAACGCCCCCCCAGAGGGTTGAATACTACAACCGCGTCTGTAAATCCCTCAATCTTAACCCGTTGACCCGTCCCTTCGACTACATTACCCTCAGTGGTAAACTGACCCTGTATGCTCGGAAAGACGCCACGGAACAGCTCCGAAAGATTAACGGCGTTTCAATCACCTCTTTGGAAAAAGAATTTCAAAATGGTCTGAGTTTATATATTGTCACAGCCCATGCCGCAGATAGGGTGGGGCGAACTGATGCGTCAACCGGGGCGGTCAATGTCAAGGGTCTAGTTGGAGATGCTTTAGCAAATGCAATTATGAAATGCGAGACTAAAGCCAAGCGTCGTGTCACCCTTTCTATCTGTGGTCTTGGTTGGATGGACGAAACAGAAGTAGAAACCGTACATGATGCTCGCCCAGTGGTTGTCACCGAGACAGGCGAAATCATTGATTCAAGTCCTAGTCCTAACGGTCAACCCCCTAGAGACCCAATGCCTATTGCGCCAACCCCGCCTGTGCCGCAGCCGATGCCTGAACCTATTGTGACCGATCCCGTCACAGAACCGCAACCCGTTAAGACGCCAGAGCCAGTCGCCGTCAAGATGGTTAAGATTTGGACTGGCAAGGAATGGCAGCAAAGGCCAGCGGGTAATCTCATTAAAGCAAATCCCTGGTTCGTGAAAATGTTTGTTGGGAAAGATAAGCCATTTAGCCATATCAACGAATTAACGAACAGTCTCAAGAAACACTTCGGGCGAAGTAATCTTGTGACGAACGATAAGGACGCCATGACCTACGATCAGTTCGCCGCGCTAGTTAGTTATGCGTGGTATAAGCAAGGCGACAAGGAACACGGTTATCTTGATCCGCGCTTCTATGCTGACAAGATCGCGGAAGAACTGGATAAATTGCCACAGGATATTCCGACGCTGGAAGAACTAATCATATCAGCAGAAGCACTAGGCGTAAATGATTTGTTGAGTACCCTTAAGATGGCATATCAAACCGATGAAGAAATCAATAACAATGTGCCATTCGAGCCATCCGAATGGCAACGAGAAATGGCACAGAATCTACTTAAACAAATCGAGGAAGGTGTCATCAAGGCAGATAATTGGGAAATGCAAGTTTTAAGCCTGAAGGTGTGATAAATGACAGACCTTTCCGTAACAGAAGGTTACGGCTATCTTCCAGAGGACGATGAACAAGATCGCGCTGTGGAGGATTACGCCGAACCGCAAGCGCCATACCTAAACTCAAAGGACGATTTAGCCGTCAAGCGTTCGCACGCCTACACCGAGGCGTCAGAAAAGATTGATCGTGGCGTTGCCAAAGTAGGAAATGGCACACTGGATCAACTGGACGGGTTCTTCAATATCTGGAAGTACAACTTGTGGAATACACAAGGATTCCGAAACTTGGATGCTTGGCTGGACGACTATTTAGTATTTCATAGGGTCACTGTCATCGACACACGCTCAGGCATAGGGCGCACGACGTTTTTCCAGATGATGAAGGCAGTAGCGAAATCTTTAGCAGTTGGAATGGAGTATAGAGAGGCGTTGCGAATTGGACTGAACCACGGCGCTTTGGAGGAAATGGAAAACTCTGGGGCGGTTAGGTTTGAAGTAATTTCAGGACATGGTGGGAAAAAGACGAGAGAATACTTACCTGTGGTGACGCCTGTAGGAGAAGAAAAACTACTTAAGGACGGTTTAGTGTCCCTAAAACAGTACATGGATTCGCTGTCGTCAATGACCGGACGGGAAGCGGTAACGACCGTTCGGCATGACGTGGGGCGTGAATACACATATTGCTCGCTCTTGAAAGAATACCGTAGCGACACGCCGCTATTCGACGAGTCTAGGGCCAGGACGTTTGCAATGGAGTTTCGACACGTTGACCCCGCCAACGGGGAAACGCCCTATCAAGCCAAACTCATTATCCCAGACGACATACCAGATAACGTGGTACACGACATCTTAAAGAAATGGAAATATAACTATGAGCAAGGCGGGGAGTAGCGTTCGTTCTAAGGCTGGCAAGAAACTGCACGGCATTAACATGAATGCCAAAGCAGTACGGTTGTATTACTTTATTGATAATTACTGGAAAGAAAACAACTGCGGGCCGTGTTATCGTGAGATGCAAGAAGTGCTAGACGTGGAGTCAATAAGTAACGCGCAATACTACATCGAAAAACTGGAGGCCAATGGCTACGTTATCGTAGGAAAACGCAAGGATAGCCAGCGACGGGTCAGCGGTTCAATCAGGATTAGCGACAAGAGGCCAGAATGGTACGATCAACCGATGGCACAGGAGATATAGGCATGACAGCCGATAAAGGGACGCTCTCAAGGGCACGCCGCATCAACAGAGAGGTTGAGAAATTATTGGCGCTAATGGAAGACGGTAAGTTTGTCGGCGTTCAAGAGCGTAGTATTGAGGCGTTGAAATTCGCTCTAGACCGCTCTAGGATGTGTGCTGCGAATGTTTTAACCGAACTTGTTGGGGATCAGGTGTATAGGTAATACGCGGACGGACTTATTATCGTGACTCTTTTAGCGTGATCCTGATCGCATAACAGATGCGATACTTCCAGCGTTCAAGCAACTCCCCCCGTGAGAGCACGTGAACGCCGTTTTCCCCACTTGCGACATTAGCCGTAGGGTCTACGAGGATAATCTTATCGCCTATCCTGCCAGTTACGGTTGCCCAATGAGAGCTACCAACCGTAAGATACCCATCTAAGAGTACAATAATAGGCGTTATCGCTGACCATTTCCATAGCCAGCGCACTGCTGTTTGTGGATTGCGTTGTCGGTAGACCGTGGCCTTGAGTTCTGCCGATTCTATTCCACGCAATAACCCTCTTTGGCTCGTTCCCTCTTTAGAGTTTGTTCCGATTAGCTTCTTGGCTTCAGCGTGAGACATTTCAATCTCAAACACTGAAAGAGCGTTGAGATAAGCATGTAAACCACAGGTATAATTGCGCGTTTGATACGAAAGCGATGCCATTGTTCATACTCCATAGACGACAACACCACGTCACAGACTGGCCTGTACTCGTGGTGTTCCCACACTCAGGGAGGAAAGACACCCGCTATTTGCTGTACGACTTCCCGAACACGGGAATACCCGCACTAGACACAACTTTGTGAAACTTAGCGGTCAGACCGAACTGTGCCATCAATCCCAAAACAGCGATCAAGATAGTGGCAACGGTCTGAGCGGTCTGGTCGAAGGTTTCAGGCGCTACTTTGGCAAACATTCCCAAAGCAACCATCGCTACGAATGCGATACCATTCAACACAAGAGACCACGAACCAGATGTGCCATCTTTCACCACGCCAAATGTTTTCAGGGCATTGATGACTGCGGCCACGAACGCCGCAACACCTGTCAAGGAGACAAACACATTGAGAAGTGGCGCAATCCAAGTTTGAAAATCCATAGGTTATATTTTCCTTTCTGTCTTTTTTAGACGGCTCCCTGCCAGTGGGGAACGAGGTTATGATATTCAGCGCACAGCGCCGAACCACTAAGTCCTATTGTACCACCAGACACCTTCTCATAAGAGACATGCGCCGAAACCACCTCTTTTCCGTTTAATGGAGAGAACAGTGCCTTGTCTATGGCGGCCAGAACTGTCATCCACTCAGAAGTCGTGTCGCCGTTTTTTAAGGTTCGCACGAGGTTGACCAACCCTAATGGGTTATTTTCAACCGCCGAGATACCCGTCAACGATTCCAGTGGAACTTCCATTTAAGTTAGCCCAATTTTCATGATTTGTGTCATTCTGCCAATAAAGCACGAATGAGAGTGCCGAATGAACGCCATTATTCTGCAATAATGTTCTATACTTCTTATACATCTTCCCCTTGTCAACAAGAGACACCGTGGGGCTATTGCAAGAAAATTCAGAGAGACAAATTGGCTTCTTTTGTTCAGAAGCGGGTAATACACGCCATATCTTTTTCCAACTCAGCCCGCCTGTCTCATCATTCATATTCCATTGTCCACCGCTCTCTGTATACCAATAGCTATGGAATGAATAGCCATATACTAATGACCCAACCTCTGTAGATAGTGTGTCTATCATAAACTGTGGCGCACCATCGTTAGGCGATAGCGCAGGCATCCACCAGCGCGCATTAGGATACTTCACTTTAAGAATACCTATCACTATCTTTAGCCAGTTTCCAAACTCTACGCCATTATGCCAATTCAGATTCATGCCTTCGATATTCCACTCGTTCCCTATCTCGAAGTCCCGTATGCCATTGGCGTAGGCCGAGGCTGTCCCATTATTGCTATAGTTTACGAAGTCTTGCGCTGTGAATGGGGTGTTTCCCACGCTGAAAAAGATACGCGCCATTAAGAACGCATTGGGATTCTTAGCCTTAATCTTGGTAATACTGCGTGTCATTGCGCCTGCATCGGGCAACGTCAAGAATTTGAAGCAAGCATTCACATCTGTGCCAAATCCGCGTCCATACAAGTCTGCATGTGACTGAGGTATCTCATCTTGTGTTCCAGCGCCTAATCCGAACTTGATAGGTTGCGGTATCGGAGGAGGGGGTTGTATCGGTGTAGCATACGCCCGTAGTTCTGCTTCCGTTCCATTGAATTTATTCAGGTCTGTTGCAACTGTAATGCCATTGACAACCCCTGATGAGGTGTATTGCCAGAACTTATAGCCGACAGAAGACCAATCTGACGGGATAAGCGGGCTTGTGGTGTAGGATGCGGCCCAGAGATCATAGTCCTTAGCCCACGGCACGGACGATCCCCAACGGGTAGTGTTCCAATACCAACTCGCGGTATAGATAATGGGCTTGCGTCCAGTCCGTTGCTGTAACAGGTCGATGAACGTCTTTAGATCGTTCGGACTAGGGTGCGCGAATTGCGTGTCTTCAACGTCAACCACCAATGGCAATTCGCCTAAGTCACTACCGACTACAGATAAGAACCTATCAACCTGTGATTGTGGCGTGACGCCGAATCTGTAAAAGTGATAGGCTCCTCGTAATAGCCCCGCCGCCTTTGCGCTCGCCCAGTTCCTTGAAAATTGGCTGTCCGTGAAGTAATTAGATTCAGTCGCCTTAATGAAGGCAAATAACTTACCAGCCGCCTTGACTTTCGGCCAATCAATCATCAATTGATAATGTGATACGTCAATCCCCTCAGCCTTCACTACAGGGGCAGGGGGACGCGGATCACCCGCTACGGATTGCCATGTAGTTGCCGTGGCAACGTACCATTGATTCAGATCATTCTTAGTGTAGATTTTCTTGCCATAGTACAATAACAATACACCTTGTCCACCAGCGAACTGTGTACCATTCTTAAGTAACACGTAACCGTGTACGGCTACTGCGCCAAACTTCCATACACTCAAGGCACTGTCCACAATCTGCGGGGCGGGGGGGATAATGGTGTTATCGGGGGATTCTTGCAACATAGGATCATTGGCCGGAATCCATTTTAGGGCAGTTGCCATATACCATTGATTTTGATTGTTTTTGGCATATACATCGCCGTAATATACCAATAAAACTGCCTGTCCTCCCGCAAATTGAACGCCATCCTTTAGAATTTTATATCCCATTGGGGTAAGATCGCCAAGTGTCCAAACACGCATATCAGAATCAACTATTTTTACGGCTGGTGGGACGGTTGTGCCATCTGGCGATTCTTCAACAATGGGTAGTACAGCAGTGGGATGTGCGGCAATATAAGTGCTATAAGCACCCAACACGGGAAACAGGTTGCTCTCGTCTCCACCTAACTGGAATGCACACCCACCTAGTAGATAAGTGTCCTTCATCAGTTCCGAGTCATACCACGCCATATCGTTGACCCACGACTGTCCTGACAGTCCGGTATCGTAGCCATTTCCGGCACTACATTCCGTAATCACTATCGGAATTCGGCAGTCTAATGGCAATGAATTCCACACGGTTCGATAACGCAAAACATTGCCAGGTTGAGGATTCTGCATTGTGCCAATGACGCTGTATTCATGTAATGACAGTACTGCGCCTAGTTGTTTACCAAGTCGCAAGGCCGGATACAAGTACGGCCATGCTTGTGCTGTCGGGCTACCTGTTGGGAATGAGAACAACGCCAGCGGGAAACCGCGCTGACTAGCCAGATTAAGCGCCGTTACCATCCAGGTGTTCAGCCATTGAGCACGGCGTACCATTTCAGCGACTTGTATAGGGTCGTTTGGATTCTGTAGTTCAATAACCGCTTCATTCAATGGATCGTGATAATCAGCAGGGTTTAATGACCAATTTTCAAATAAGGTGCGGTTCTGGTCTTGCGGATCGCGGGCAACAGATAGCCATTGGGTTGCACTTTGAACAGGATCGCCTACATAGAAGTCGCCTGGCAAGCGATTAAATATGGCGGACTGTCTGCGGTAAATTAACTTTGTGGTAGGACTATTAGCTGTTAAAGTGGGCTTGAAGTTGCTATTCAGCACATAGATAATCCCAACGGGGGAAGGGGGACTTGCCGTGGCGCACTTCTTTAAGGCATCTCCAATACCCGTAATCGTTCCGGGCTGTGTGATGTGATACGAAAGTTTTGACATTACTTGCCTGCCTTCTTCTTCTTGGGTTTTACTCTGCGCCACACTTGAACATCGTGCCCATTATGATTGATTACAGTTAAAAACACAAACTCACCTGATGCGACCTGGCTATCTAGCAGTGTCCTTGCCTTTTTGTCGCCGATCTTAAGCCCCGTCTCTGCCAAGAACGCCTTGCGAAAATCGGACAGAGATATGTCCTCTGGCCGCCTAAGTTTACCATGATACTCATTAACCAGTTCTTTAAGCAATTCGTCTTTGGTCATCGGACTGACACACTTTCGCTTTGCTCGAACTGCATTGTGTCAAATGTGACATCTGTCATTTTACCATTAAAGACCCCAACGACAACTCCGCCAATGTCAGACAAGTCGTTTTCAGTATCTACTCTATAGGCATATTCGGATTTTAATTGCCAACTTGGTGCTATCAGAACTTCAGTGGTGTGATTACCGTCTCTAATGGTTTCATGGCACATTCTATGAACGTGTCCGCGAATAATAACCTGTGAAGGAGTACGCCCCTGCATCATGTTCGCCATGACGATAGAGCGTCCGTAATTCCTGACGGAATTTCCTAGATTCCAAGTTCTTTTTCCAATGTTAGGCCCGTGGTGTGCTAAATCGAAAATTACATTGTCAACGTTAAGTCTCAGATGATAAAATGCAGGTATGCCTAATTCTCGCGCCACGAGCGAATCGAATCTACCACTTTGTCCGACGTGTGCCGTTGTTCCTCGTAACAGATACGCTTTCTTTGCCGTGTTTACAATAGGCTTAAGAAGATCAACCGCCGCATCCACTTGGATCAACTCATCATTTGTCCACAATTGGAGAGTGCTATGGTGATCGCCATCTACCAGATCGCCCCCCAAAATGACTATCATGGGTCTTCCGTCTTTTTTGCGCCGCAACCAGAATTGAGTCCAGAATTTATAAAGAGCCAGTTGCGACTTTGACGCCTTATGGATATTGTCTTCGTCTATCTTCCAGTGACATGGCGACAGTCCAACCGTGCTGCCAACATGCGTGTCCGAAATCCAGACGACTTGCACAGGTTCTTTTGACATTCAATTCATTCCAGCGGTGGAGTGATTATGTCCAAAGTAGTTATAGTTCTCCGCGCCGTATTTTTAACGCCTTCACTGCGGCATCTGGAAAGGCATCTTTAGTAATTGAGAGGTTAAATTCTAAAGCACTGTCAGATCGGCGCAACTCGCCTTTCATAAATTCTATCTGATTGTCTTGTCTTGCTATTTTATCATCTTGTTCAATTACTTTTTGCTGTAGTACCTTAATATCTTTTTGAAAGCGATCACGCTCTTTATAGCGATCTTCTTCTATGACAGCAATTTGTTGAACCAACTCATCTATCCGCTGGCGCAGAGGCATAACTAATTCCTTGTTGTAGGTTTCAACCAATGTCCTGGAAGCAGTAGATAGCGATTCAGCGGCGTCGCCTTCATCGGCAGTAGCCTTAGCGTTGTCTGAACGCTTGCTTAGAAACCTCGTAACGACAATCACTAGAACAGCGGTGACAGAAGATATGACCGAGGGGATTAAGATAGCAAGTTGTTTTTCATCCACGGGTTATTTTCCAAGTAAGAGATGATAGCACCCACGCTGAAAGAATGACGAACACTAAATAGGTAATGGGCGCGGTTGAGATAGGATTCGATAACCAGAACGATAAGTCAATATAACTCCACATGATCATCCCAACTATGGCAATATCCCGCCGTAATCTTAAACGATGGCCGTAAAGTGCATAAGCCCTGATCAACCCAACACAAAGCAGAATTAGTCCAGTAGCTATTTCTCCAGGCCAATCCGCCAATGTACTAAATGTGACTGAGGTAGGAAACGTCTCTACCGGGAGCAATAGCCAAAGTCCTAAAATAACGGATTCAAAGGCCAGAATAACCTCTAGGGGAATTGGGTTAATGTTTATAACTTCGTCTTGGATTTTCTTTAGCATATCCATATCCTATGGTATCATGTAACTTAGATAAGTCAATGGGTTACGCCTCAAACCTTATGCACACCCGGTAGGGTAGGGGGGTGTTCATCACCATTCCAGGCATGACGCCTGCCGTACAGGACTCGAAGTCGCCAGAGGAAACACAATGGAGTTAGCATCTACATTATAGCGCCGATAAAGGATTGTGGCAATAGGGTAGAACACTTGTTTTTGATCTACCTATAAGAAAGAAATATAAGGCCGATACATCCTTTGGAGTAGGGGGGAATCAACCCTTGACCCCTGCGGGAAAATATGTTATTATTGAACTAAAGTATTCTTTAGTCATATTAAAGGAGTTGATAAATGACAACGCACCAGCCCCCCTCTAAAGCCGTTAAGGGACTTCCGCGTGTAGACGAATTCTTGAGTAGTATTCCAATGAGTCGCACCGCGCAAACGTATAGATATATGCTTGGTTCTTTTGCAATATTCCTATCGAGCACAAAGATGAATCCAGAAAAAGTTGATAGCTGGACAGACGATCTGGTTGCTAAATTCTACGAATGGATGATCCGTAAAGAGTATCAGGACGCTACAATTACATGTGGCATGGCCTCTCTCAAGAGGTATCTAGTGTGGCTAGAAGCACATGACCTTCTCCCATTTCGATTGGATAAGGCTATGAACAGATTTTTGGCGATTAGAAGTAAAGGTCACTATGGAATTAGACATGCCGATCCAGAAATGCCTAAGATAGTGACTTATTACGATTCTTTAGAACTCCCTAAAGATCACATCAAGAGACTCAAAATACTTAGAGCGAGGGCAGTTGTGCATACCCTATATGCTTCTGCCGGTCGTGCTAGTGAAATTTCATCGCTGACACGGGATATGTTACAAGACGGTCACTTGAGCGAATGTAATATTATTGGAAAAGGAAAAAAAGAGCGTATTCTTCTATTGACATATGAGGCCCAACACGCCATACAAGAATACTGTGCAGAGAGAGACGATAACTGCTCCGGGCTATTCATATCTCATGGAAGAAATAAGGGAAAACCAATCGGACGTGGAACGATCTGGTCTATCGTCAAGCACGCCGCCAAAGAGATTGGCCTTAAAGGATTCTCGTCGCCGCACGCCTTTCGACATTACCGCGCTCAACAACTTTTAGATGGAGGTATGGATTTAGAGACATTACAATCTATGTTGGGTCATACTGACATTAACCTTACTAGAAAAGTATATGCTCCGAAAACCCCACTAGCCAAATTACGCAGGCAACTCGACGCCTACGGGTTAAGCCCTCAAGAAGCACTTGGCAAGTGACACTTCCAAAATTAAACACTCGTACTATTCTCATTCTAGCGATTTCTATTTTGGCAGGACTCGCCCTAACCCCGCAGGCCGATTTCGGCATTTTCTGGAATGCTGGGTTAGCCGCCAGATTGGGGCAGAATCCCTATTCTATCCCTGGATTCTTTAGCCCGCTCCATGTGCTAATCTATTTTATCCCGCTTTCGTTTTTACCAGAACCCATAGTGTATCACTTAAATGCCACACTAACCATTTTTATATTGTTAATATCTTTAGGAAAAAGATGGGCGCTGGCATTGTTAAGTCCTAGTCTATGGGCTGTTGCATGGTTTGGGAATGTTGACTGGTTGCCTGTGCTGGCTTTGATTGTACCTGCTACTTGGATAGCGCCACTGGCGTTGGCAAAGCCTCAAATTGGTTGGCTGGAAGCGTTGCTCTCAAGACGTGTTTTACCACTGCTATTTATGGCTGGTATCTTTATTGTATCATTTGCACTGGGCATGAATTGGTCAACCGTTCAAGGCTCATCTTGGAATATCAGCCTGTGGCCGTGGGGAATTCCCATTGGGTTGTTTCTAGCAAGAGTGGCAATCTTAAAAAGACAACCCGATCTGGCATTAGCGGCTACTCCGTTTTTATCCCCCTACCTTTCGCCATTGTCTTATATTGCTTGGTTGCCAATGGCAACACGCTCTATTTGGCTGATGGCTATTGTACTGTCTATCCAGTGGGCCATTACGCTTGTCTGGTTATGTCGTCCATAGAAACAAGCTAGGCTTGGAGCATAAATCTCGGAAAATTAACGGCCGCCAGAGTTGAACCACCCGTGAACGGATCGGGTAAAGCCGCGTAAGAAAACGCTACTGATACACCCGTATGGATAACGGTGTCCGTTCCACTGCTAAACCCCAATAGATGTAGCGAATTAGCCGTGGTCAATGCTCTCACGGTTGGGGTTGCACTGAACACCCCTGCCAGCCAATACCAGGCAGGCGTGAGAACTTGACTAATTGCGATGGACTTGAAAGCGGCTGGCGTGGCAGTAGACACGGCTCCGGCGTCGAATCTTAGAGCGCCAGGCGTTCCACTGGAATCTAAATACATCCCCAATTTAACATTGCCCGTTGCGCCTGTGGTAACTTCGATCCCGATGGCAGTGAGTGTTGTTGTGGTGGAGACAAAGATAGGACAGGCATACAATACACCCGCAGTCACAGCCAGCGTTGTTAGTGCGCCTGCTCCTAGAGAAGTGCCACATAGCCTACCCACCGAAATAGGGAACATGAATGGCGACAGAGTATTGCTGGAAGTAGTGGAAAGAGGCATATTTTAGACTCCTATCATTACTCTGGCAGCAGCTACAGATGCTTGGAAGTTGACACCTAATACGTTGTCCCCCATTTTGAAGAATACTTTAGGGAACCCAAAAGTGGCAAAATCATCACCCGTATTGCCTACCACTATAGCGTTGTAGCCTGTGGCCGCGAGAGTTCCTATATTCGCTATATTTGCCAGATGTAACGGCGTGGTTGGTAAAGCTCTAATTGTTGCATTAGCAGCAGCAGAGGTTTGTCCGATAGCGCCCCAAACGATGCCCGCCTGTAACTGTTGTGATAACGCTACGGATTGAAATCCCGTGGCATCGGCTACACACGTACCGCTAGTAATTAAAGTCCCAGGCATTCCGTAGGTATCCGTTGTATATAACGCCAGCCTGAATGTTGTGCCTGCCGTTGCCGCACCCGATACTTCTATTCCAAGTGCGGTAGCCACTATGGTATTGGGAACCAAGAATGGAACAACGTGGCAGTTTAGACCAGGTATAACTGTAGTTGTTGCTCCCGAAGTGATGAACGAGTCATAAAACCGTCCTGCTACCCACGGCAAAGCCACTGGCGCATAGACAGGATTATACGACCGTCCTACCGAAGTCGGCATCCTATACCTCCACGGCAGTCCCGGTCACGTCAATAGACGCACCAGACGCTATGGCTTTAATGGTCTCTCCAATGACATCCATTGTCACCAGGCCACGCCAGTCGGCCTGATTGCCCCCCGTTCCAGGCACGGTGTACCCTTTGACGAGATATAGAGACGCCGTGCTACCAGAGTTGACTTGGTACATATCTATCGTCAAATCCGCTGCCGTGATATTACAGAAGTTGGCATAGGTGAATTCACCCGACCCACTGGTGAGTGTGTAGAGGGTTGTTTCAGACGCCCCTACCCGTTGCGCGATCTTGACTGGTCTGCTCATGGATGTCTCCTATGACTATTATAAAGAAAGCGCCGTAAAACCCCTACATTTATGCGTGGAGATATAAGGCACAATTTCCATAAATATGGTATAATCCAAGTATGCGAATGACCTACAAGTTTCGCCTGAATCCAACTCATCACCAGCGCACCTTGCTCAGCAATACGCTGGAACTTTGTCGTTGGGTCTACAACAAAACGCTTGCCATCCGTAAGAACACTTGGGAGCAGGAAAAGAAATCTATTTCCTGCTATTATACCATAAAGATGCTTCCGGGCTGGAAGAAAGAAAAGCCAGAATTGTCGCAGGTCTATTCTCAGGTTTTGCAAGAAGTATGCAATCGGGTTGATCTGGCTTTCAGCGCATTCTTTCGACGGGTCAAGGCCAAAGAAAATCCTGGCTACCCACGCTTCAAAGGTCGGGGATGGTATGATAGTTTTACCTATTCCCAGACAGGTTTTACACTCTGCAATAACGGATTGCTGCTCTCCAAAATTGGGGAAATCAAGATTGTGCAGCACCGTCCCATAGAGGGCAAGATCAAGACACTGAACATTTGTCGGGATGCAGTCGGAAATTGGTATGCCTGCTTCTCGTGCGAAGTCGAACCAACGCCACTTCCCGCAAGCGAAAGTGGCGTTGGGATAGATGTCGGTCTTGAAAGTTTTGCCACCCTCTCCACTGGCGAGAAGATCGCCAATCCCCACTTCTTTCGTCTGGATGAAAAGGAACTTGCGAAGACCCAACGGAAACTCTCGAAGGCTGAAAAGGACACGCCAGAACGGGCGAAACTGAAGAAAGCGGTCTGCCATATCCATCAACGCATCGCCAACCGGCGCAAGGATTTTGCTCACAAACTCTCCCGTCAATTGGTAAACGAGTATAGTATCATTGCCCTTGAGAAATTGAACATCAAAGGAATGCTTCAAAACCACTGTCTGGCAAAGAGCATTTCGGATGCTTCCTGGAATCAATTTGCACAATACACTCAATACAAAGCTGAGAATGCTGGTAGGGAGTGTGTACTGGTTGATCCACGCAACACATCCAAGAAATGCTCCCGCTGTGGGACTCTGGTTGAGAAGTCTCTGGCTGTTCGTGTTCACGATTGTCCTGTCTGTGGCCTTAAAATAGACCGCGATGAAAATGCCGCCATCAACATTTTGGCATTGGGACTACAATGCCTGGACGAAAGTCCTAGAAGCCCCCGGCCTTAGCCGTGGGGAATAGTCACGTCAACTATCCAAGTCCAATAGCGTATGCCAGAACTAAGGCATCGTCCATCGACCCTGTTCCACTCCCTCCAAACGTTACCCAATCGGTGTCACCGGCATTACGGTATTTCGATATAGCGGGCGTCACAGAGGTATCAATCCATAACCTATAAGCGCCCACCGCCCCAGGGTCGGAGCTCTGAACATAGGCGGCAGGATGGATTGCTTCGTCGCCCGTGATGTCTTTGTGAACTGCCATTGTTATCCCCCTACCCCATCACTTGAATGGCCGGGCCGTAAACTCTCACTGTTGTAATCGCTGAAACGCTCGCTGAATCCGAAACGCTAATGCTATCAGAAATATCTACGTTAATCAGGACTATGGTTGTTGTGTTCTCATTTACCGATAGCGTCTCTGTGCGATTGACTTCTAAATCAGATAGCGCAACTGCTGGCGAATCGGTAACACTAACCGAATCGCTGGTCGCAACATCAATGTCGTTCTCTGACGTAACGATAGCATTGACTGATTCGGAAACGCCTGCACTATCGCTGGATTCTATTGTTAAATCAGAGAGTATACTATTAGCCGATTCACTAACTGTTGTCGCATCAGAGGCGCTTACATTAAGGTCTGGTACAGCATTGATCAGAACATCAGCCGAATCCGTAACAGACGCGCTATCGCTGACCGCTATCTCTAAGTCAGAGAGTAGAACATCAATCGACTCTCCAACTGTCACCGTGTCACTAACATCAATATCTCTATCAGGGACGACCTCAACGAAGACGCTTACCGAATCGGATACCGATACCGTCTCATTGACGAGAACAGACAAATCTTCGAGCGCAACCTGAACCGATTCACTTACAGTCACACTCGGTAGAGCGATAACGACTTCGCTCGTGCTGAGGGTAACAGTCTCGCTCGTGCTGAGGGTGACAGGCGATCTCTCGGTAACGATAATATCCACAGGACGCCTCAGCTATACGTGATATGGACGGTTAGATCACTCCCCGGCGTCGATGATCCTATAGCGTCACGGTCGAAGGTCAAATACTCTCCATCTGCCCATGTGGGCAAGTCAATCGTTGTTGTGTATCCCGTATACGCGCCAGCGGCTATCTCAGGACGATGCGCCTGGTTTGAGAAAATTGTCGCCGATGAATTGTTCACATCACAAATAATAGAACTTCCCGATGAAGGCGTATTCACCGCCAGGAACACTTTAGAGATCGTCACCGTCCGCCCTAGTTCATTGTAGATTCTCAGGTTTCCCGATCCTGTTGACAGCACGCCTTCTGTCGAGAAAATAGCCTGTGATGTCCTCGGAGCGCCATCAATAGAGAACCAATTCGTATCTCCTGCGTTACGGATGTATAGCGGGTAAGGAGACGATCCGCTTGTATCAACCCATAGTTGTCCCGCGAAGGTGGGCGATGGCGCTGAAACGGCGATCTGCGTCGTCTCCCAATAACGAATGTTCTTTAGATTATCTAACAGGGACGCAATACTACCGCTACTGATGAGTTCTGTTTTAGATTCATCGGTGTCACCCGCTACTTTTATCTGTGGCAATTGTCCGACAAGTCCGCCAACAGGCCCCCCACCCCCACCACCCGATCCAGACGATCCACCCAACACCAAAGTCTGCGTTCGGACTTCGGCTTTTAGGGTGTCAAACATTGACACCAATTCTCTAGTGTACTCAATCTCGCGTGGCATCTTTGCCCCTTATGGAAACGTTGCGTGAACATCTATCAGATTGAACGGCCCATCTGTTTGAATGTAACTTCCACTACTCACTAAATCAGGCCCTTCTCCAAGACTACGCTCTAGGGCAGGAACCCACCAATTGCTAGTGTCATCCCCGAATGTGTCCCCATCGTCAATGGAGTACATCATTATCGACTGGTCTTCATCATTGTTCCACGGACTCCAAATCATAACCGACCCGCTAGTGGCGTCTGTACATTCTGCCACTCCTGGCAAAAATTCAAATCCCTTGCGCCTATAAACCATACCGTCTTCACCCCAGTCGCCTGTGTAAAGGACACCCTTGATAATACCAGGAGGATGACTACCGGAATCCTCATGAAACTCCTGAGACCCAGATGCACAATCATAATAGATTATCCCAAAAGAAAGCTGGCTATATGCCATACCGTGTAAGGGGTACGATACTATACCGTCTCTTCTAAGTGTGTTTGTGATTTTAAGAGCCAGATGCCTATTCCCCTGTTGGGAATACCCAGGCAGAGATGCAATGTCGTCAAAGGTAGTTACAACTTGGTCTGCCGACCCAGAAGTAATACCAAGACCCGCGCTTCCATTACAATATGTGCCACCATTCGGCCATTCTTGAAGAACAAGGCCAGTAGATACACTCACGCCATAAGCATCCTTTCCTAATGTAATAGAGCCAAAGAGTCTGATTTGTTCTATTTCACATCCCTGTATATCGCCTGGGTTTATCACAATTTCATAGATTGTCTCAAGTTCCACAGCGGAATAATCATCTCCCTCACTGTAATGATCCGTATATGAACATATAAAATTTGCCCTAGCACTTAATCCATCAGATGTGTATCCAACCTCCTGAGTCATTACATTACCGGGAGGCGGAAAGGTTTCTACACACGATCCTATACCATAGGACTCATCATAAATAATTGGATTGCAAGGAATCTGAATCTCTCCTGTTCGACTATATTGAGACATCGAATATGATCCTGCCATTATTCCCCACTCCCTGTTGTTTCAATCTCATACGCAACCCATTGTGCGTGCCACTTAGTCGGATGACCGCGAATAGACAAGTAGTCTATCAAATTATCATGAACGAAGTGATCGGTTGTACCAAGATATGCCGTTTCTGTAACATTCGGAAGCGGCGTATCTTGCATGTAAACCTTTGCCGATCCGCTTGTTATCAGCGACACACTAGAGCCACTGGTCATAATTGATCCGCTGGTTTCTATAGCAGGGAAAAAGTAAATATCAGATATGCCCTGATGACTCTCCCTAACACCGCCAGTCATAGTCTGTGTAGATTTTCTAGGAACACCCGCTACAGGATAGGCTAATGTGACAATTGGCCCAACTCCAAGTCTATCCTCATTATTCTCAGAGTTATAGACTGGATACGAAGTCGCCGTTGGTGGGCCTAGATATGACGGTGCTGCGCCCGCCGTCGTTATAGTGCCACTTACATAGGGATGTGTAATTTGATTAGATATATCTACTGTTGCTCCGCTATATCTCAGAAAGGCGTGTTTTGTCATATTGCTTTCGACATATCGAGCAGTAAGCGATAATTTAGTCCCGTCTGAACCAAGTGACGTAATAGGCAACATTCCCGCAAACGCAGTATCAAGCTCTCCACCTAGACCTGGAACAGGCGATGCACTACCCGAACTCGACCCCAATAATTGTGTCCACGTTGGCGTTATCGCCTTCGGATTGGCGCTGTAATAGAGCGCCGTCGCATTAGCAGCTGGCCCTGATAAAGTGCCATCATACATCAACAGGTACACCGTGCTATTGTTCATCGCCTGCATACCCTGAATCTGGCCGTGCGGAATGGTCTTAACCAAGTGCCACTCAGGGGCCTGTGCGCCTTCTGTCCACGCTAGTTTTTCTGGATAAGGGTCTTGCAGGGATGTCCGATTGTGTGCCGCTATCCAAATATCAGGATCGGGTAGTTTGTGCGACCAACCCGCAATTCTTGGACACCGCTCTCCTACCGTCACTTTTTGTCGGTAGCCCTCCATTGAAATCTCAGATTCCAAAGAGGTAACAAACCCAGTTGTATAATAATTCCAGCCTTGTGCATTATGCCTGACTTGCGCCCGGTCTCCAATCCATACAGTCGGGTCTCCTAAAATTTCAACTGTCGCAATGTCATCATAAGACCCTAGCTCATTCACCAGATAAGACGCAATGTTAATGGCAGTAGCATCATCATTAACCAGTGTTGCGCCAATAACAGTAGTTCTATCGGGAACCATACCTGATATTTCTGTAGACGCCGTTGCTCGAATCTGAGTACCGTCACTGGCCCGCCATGCGCCAAATACCTTGACGACATTGCGTGTCATATCGTCGCCCACTCGTGTTTCTAAAGAAATCGGATTGATAAACTGGTGACTGATATGTGAAATGACATTTCCGATAATGTAATTTCCATTTGCATTAGGAAACACATAGGCCGACGCATAGGCCATAATATCTGTTAATGACTCGTGTACTGTCCGCAACCCCAATGATGTTCCTGGTGGGACTTTAGCGGTATCAGGTATGCCTCTTAGACTGTAGGAGGCCCCTGCCCTGTTGCACAGATAATCAATCCAATATGCTGCCGTATGCTCCACTGTAGAAATTACCTGTTCGTCAATAAACGTCCGCGCTGCTTTATGATAAGTGTCGTCAATATCCAGCGCAATCGTATACCCAGGTCTTTCGCGGGTTGACTTGATAACATACCCTGTTATCACCTTTACGCCGTCCTCATACAACACTACTTCAGAACCAGGAGCGGTACTCCCAGTATAGGTGATGTTCAGTTCCAGTACAGCGCGCTGCGCTGGCGCACATAGACTCCCATGACGCCTTAGAGAAATTACTTTTCCAGATATATCATCCCCGCCGACCGTTCCTGATACCCGATACGTTAATACTGTTGATACCGCGACTTCTACCGCAACCTGACCAATACGCGCTTTAGTCGCATCAATCGTGATAGCTGTTTCAACTACGACCTGATCTGTCCAGGCTTGTATAGGACGAACGGCTACTTCTATCGGAATGTGTGCTACATACGAAGTTGGCAGATATTCGCTGGCGACTTCGAGTGTAACTTGTGCAACAATCCCAGACCCAGTAGAAGGCGCATACCCCACTTCTATCAGGGTTTGAGCAACTAGCCCAGACCCCGTAGAGGGTGCGTAACCAACTTCAACAAGAGTCTGTGCTACCAGACCTGAGCCAGTCGAGGGAGCGTAGCCAACCTCGATTAGACTCTGCGCGACCAGCGCCGATCCTGTAGACGGCGCGTAGCCAACCTCCAGAACAGACTGTGCAACTTCAGCCGATCCAGAACTAAAGATTGCCCCTTCTAATATGGTCTGTGCAACAATCGCGTCCACAGGATGCCCTTATGCGATTTCGTCAACACCGAATTCAGCGCCATTGACTTCTGCAATCGTCCACGCATTCCCTGTGCTTGGATTTCGCTCCATCACGTGCTGATAATAAGCGTATGACGTTGCGAGTGCAATCGTCGCCCCATCCGTATCTATCCCGCTTACCCGCGATATTCCTGAAATAGAGCGTGTCCCCGCGTCATTTTTCTGTGCATAAATCATCTCTTGCACGGCCATTACCGTGCCGTCTGTGGCTATTAAGTCCTGAAATCCATAGGTGTCCTTCTGGCCCGGCGTGAGTGACGATACATAGTCCGTAGTGCTTGGTGTTGCTTCGTTCACCAATTCCCAATGGTCAGACCCCGTTGAAGGTGTCCATTGTGAGTATGTGGCGTCAGAAGTCGGGAACCGCGCTTCAATATGCACATCGCCCCAGAAAGTTGTGTTGGTTGATCCACTGGTAGTTAAAACATACAAATCATCCACATAGGAAGTCGTAATCGGACTGACCATCTTAACTTGAGTCGCGTAAGCATTTGATCCCTGTTGAGTATCTACCCCTGCCAGAGTAATTTCCGATACGCCGTTAATGCGAAACTCAGATGAGCCACTATTGGCAATGGTAGTCATCCATTCAAAGTAATACCAGGTATTCAGAGACGGTGCAGTTGTAGAAGTCCCCAACACCGTGGCATTACGGGTAATATCTAATTTACCGTCTGCCCGCAACCGCAGGTCGCATTGTGTAGAACCATTATCCAACAGGTCACAAATCGCCCCTGCTACTGGCGATGCTGTGCGTCTCCATGCAAAACCAACTACCAGCCCTACATTTTGCCCAAGCGTCTTCGTGACAGCATCCGTATTGTCCAGCTTTAGGCCGTTTGAACTGCTACGCCCTCCTGTCTCGATAGTAGGGGAATTCGTAATTGTTGTCCACTTGTCGGTAAGTGTTGTATAGTGGTCGAAAGAATCCATAAATAGAAGCGTCATTGTATTTCTCCTCTCGTTGTTAATACGCGGGCGTACCCATTATGTCCAATCCTAATCCGGTTTCGGTATCGCCGTAACGTGGCTGATAAACCCGCTCTCGTCCAGCGAATGCGATACTTGATACACAAATACCTTGCGGTTAGAAGTTCCCGTGAAGGATTCTGTTAAAAGGTAAATCTGTCTTGCGTGCAATCCTACAATTCCCTCTAGGTCTAGCGTATACGTCTCTCCCAAGTGATTCAGCAATTCTAAGTTCACTTGTGCTGTGCCGTCCGCAATAGCCTGTGTGTCCAACATCTCGTGTCCAATCACAAGTGTTTGATCAACTACCAGATAAGGATTAGACGCCTCGGCTAGAGCCGTAATATCGCCTCGTCCGTAAACCTTTACACGGTTGCGTGTTTTATCCGTCGATTGCTCATAGGTAATCCCTGTAAGTTGTTGATTATCTCCCGTTGTCCACGTTGCCAACGGCGTATCACTATCTACGGCATACGGCTTTCGATTGGTAAACTCCACCTCATCAAGCGCAATGTCGTAATACAGCGTGTTACCACTGATGCCCGCCACAAATTGACACGCCTCTGCTACAGACTGTAGATTGAATCGTGCCCCGTCTGCATTCGTTCCCCACGTAAACACAGGCGTTGGTTCGGTATTCGTGACATTCGTAATGCCCGCCAGTGATAGAAGTTCCTTAATAAGATTCAACGATGAAATATCATTGTACTGATATGGCTCTTGTGGATTATCGGCGGCTAAAAAGTAATCCACTGCCCGTATCAACAGATCATTCGCTGTAATCCTGATGATGTTCTCTGGCCGCTGTCTCTCGATCTTTTTAACGTATCCCTTGAACATGATGGCATGATCCGCCACATATCCCATATTGATCGTGATCAAGTTACCCATCGACAACGTGCTGGAACTGCACTCAATTACGGCGCTGGCGGTAATGTTGCTGTACGATTCTTCTATCGTGGTTGACCGAATGCCCGTACAGCCCGTCACTACGCAGTACAATTGTCGCTGTGGCATTACGTCACCCCAATAAGTTCCATTTCAACGTCAAACAACTCGTCTGTACCCGCCACAACAGTGACGCCATCAATGACACCTCCGGCGTATTTGATCATCGTAAACTTCGGCGTGCCGTTAATCTTAAAATTCCCCAATGAGCCGGATGGCGCGGTGAAGGCTCGCGTAGTGTCAGAATAGGCGTCTATCTCAATGTTACTACGATTGGTACGCCCAACCACCAATGCTTTCAGTTCCACCTTCATAGAACCAGCGCCAAAGAAATGCAAGGTGTTCTCGGTAGCGTCTAGCACTTTTACCAGCGTCCGATAGATTTCGCGCGATTCTGCTTCTTCAGAAACATAGATGGGAGTTGACCCCCACGACCATAAGGCTGTCATCTGATCCTCCCGATTGAGTTTGTACCCGACCCACTTCCGCGTACAGCGCGAGTGAGCATTTGATATAGGATCGGTTGTAGCGCACGGGCAATAGCTTGCCCATTAAGCATTACAGTTAAGTTCGCATTAAAGGTTGCGCGAATCGGCAGCATAGAAACCTGTACGTTTACAGCACGGTCGGCTTGTCGCGCTGCTGTCCGCAAGACAGAAGATATGTCCCCCAAAGCGCCTCCGCCAGTGGGTTGTGCTCTACGCTCTGCCAAAGATGGCTGACGCATTGAGGCCAACGAGTTAGACATCGCCGTTAGCGCCTGCGCCAACGCATTCAATGGACTTTGTGTTGTTGTGGGTGTTCTTGCTTCTTGTTGCGTTGTGCGTGCGCGTTCTGTAGGCGCTACCCGCGTATCCCGTATCTCTGGTTTCTGTACCGCTTGCAATATCCCCGCTAGAATCCGATTGGTCTCTGAGAATACGCCACGGTCTAACATCACTGGTTCACGGCGCATTCCTTCAACGCCTGCTCGTGCTGGCATTCCAGCACCTCCACCCCCGCCCGTTGTTACCGCCCCACCAAAGCCCCCACCGACACGAGGTAGGGACGCTACGATCCTATTCGTAACAAGATTGGCTATATCCGCTCCACTTTGCGGTTCGCGTCTAGCACCCTCTAGCATTGATTGTCTTGCAGTTGTCGGCCAATCCATTGAGGATTGGCGCTGAGATAGCGCGGTAGTAGGAGGCTGGAATATACCCCCCTTGAATATTGACGTGAGAGATGTTACCAAGTCGCTGGCTATTTGCGTAGGAGCAATTGGCACTGCCGTTCGTTGTTGAGACGGCGCTTCACCTCTGGCAACAATAGGAATATAAGTTTTATATTCCTGACCAGCAGAAGGAGGGATAGGCGTTACTGGCTTAGTCTCTTTTTCAGGCGTTGTGACAGGATAATATCCACCACCTTCGCCCTCGCCTCCCGTCACGGGTTTCTCTGGCAATGTCTTTAATAGTTCAGCTATCGCCGCCATTACGCCTTCTACGCCCCCTGCCCCCTCTGGCTGATTCCATCTTTGAATATCCAATGACGAGATCGGAACCATTGCCGTTGCGCCTGACGGCAAGTTCCATGTACCTGAGAGTTGCGCTTTCTCTACTTTAGTTAAATCTTCCATCGCCATCTGCAAGGCTGACAAGCGCACATTCATAGTCTTAAAGGTGTTATCGTTCAACAATAAGTTGGCGTTAGTTTGCTTCTCAGGAGAACCTAGCCGTTGCAACAGCGCATCGTACATCTGCGCTAACGCCTGTAATTGCGGAAATTGCTCTGCACCAATATCAAGGCGCTGGAAACTAAAGGCGGACTCCATCTCTTTCTTGGCTTGTTTAGCCTTCTGGGACATCTCGTCTATGTGGCGCAAGCCTTCTTGTAAGAATCTTGGATCAAATCCAACCTCAAATTTAGTGCCCTGTTGTGTCCTTAGCAACACCATTTGAGTGCCAAGTTCTTCACGGCGCTTGGCAATAATGGCATCTATCTGCGTGACGTTAAATCCTAATGCCTCTGCTTGAGCACGGATAGCCTCAAGTTCTTGTTGCGCCAATTGCAACGAGATCATTTTGGCTTGGTTGATCTGATCTTGCGTATACTTTCTAGCGTCAACTTCAGGCGCTTGGGTAAAGAAAGATGTACCAAGCAATTCTCCCGTTTTCTGTCCTGGTTCTGGTTGTGCGAATGTAACCGTTCTAGCCTTCTCTGCCAGATATTGCATCGGCGTCTGTGCAGGAGGTCGTTGTAATTGTTGCTGTTGCTGTGTTGGTTCACCCTGTTGCCCCGTTGCCCTAATCGCCTCGGCTACCTTCTTGTCTTCCTCCATCATGCGTAAGGCAAGTAGATCGGGCGCTTGCGCGCCCCTTTGCGGAGTCAACAGCATATAGTATGATTCTTGAATCGCAGTAGCCGCTTGCCCTAGAGAGGCCGCTCTTTCTTGCGCTGCCTGAGCAATCAAAGTCCCGCCTGACTTCAACGCTTCTGCCAATTCATCGTCATAGATCATCAACTGTTGAGCATACTGTTCGGCAGCTCCCTGTTGAACTACATTAAGGCTTTCCTTTTGTTTATCGGTGGCGCTCCTGACCAACTGGTTGCGCTCGTCCATCAATTGCTTTGCGCGTTCCCAGTCGCCCATTGATTCCTTAACAATGTTCTCCAAGAACCCTTGCTTCTGTGTCTTAGCCTGTTCCGGCATCAGCGATACTTCAGTCGCCGCCATTACTATTTCAGCGCCAGGTTTACCACCATATTGTCCAACCGTTCCTCTTAGAAACGACACCATTAAGTTGCTTAATAAATCGCTCTTTTCACGCACTTGTGCAATGCGCGCATCCATCACCTTGACGACTTGACCAAGATTCCCATCTACAATATCAACCATCTTTTGAAGCGTGCCGTCTAGTTTCTCAATGACCGTCGATAGGTCTACAGTGAAGGCTTCCAGACCGCCGATTAGATTACGAAGTTGCTCTGGACGAACATTCCCGCCCGCTACAACCTCTAACAATGCTTGTTGGCGTGGCGCTGAAAGAGTAGGAAGAATCTTAGCCACATCTCGTAGGATTTCAGGAATTGGACGCAATCTTTTATCAGCGCCTTCAACTTCAATTCCAAAAGCTCTCAATGCCTCTTTGCGCTCAAATGCTTTCTCTCCGCCTTGTGCAATATCGTTAAGACCTTGTGATAAACGCTGGAAGGAAGTAGCGATTGCTTCGGGAGATTCCTGTACCCGCGATGCGCCTTCTATGATGATATTAAATGCTTCTTCAAATGATGTTCCCCACAATCTCGCTAAAGCAGGTGCTTCTGATAAGGCAGCAACAACGCTCTCTAGGTTGGAGGCAGGAATGCGCTGCAAGGATGAGGCGATCAGATCGCCAATATCAGGTGCGGCCTCTAATCCCTTCCCCGCTTGCCTTAACGCCGATGAAATAGACTTGCTAATCTTGTCAGAAGATACACCTGTTAATTCTTCTAATTTGGTAACAGTCTCAACAAATTTCTGTTTTGCCTCTTCCGTTCCCTCCATCTGAACAGCAATACGAATCGTTTGCGCCGCGCCCATTGGCGTGACGCCTTGTTGTACAGCCACTTGTGCTAGTTTATCCCATTGTTGGCGGGCTTCTCCTAATGCTTGCCCTGTAATAGCGGCAAAACGGGCCGTCTCTAGTTCATACTCTCTAAGGGCAGTGATTTGCTCGTTGATGGTATTTGTGACAGCGCGAAAGGTTGTCCAGATAGCCAATCCCACGGCAATGCGCGTGACTTGGCGCTCAATAAGATTTGTTAGACTACCATAGGCAACACCTGACTTTTCAGCACTATCGGCCAATCCGCGTTGCGCTTGTGTTAATTCTTGTTCAGCAACTTTGGCTTGATTAGCCACAGGAGCAAGCGCCGCTAAAGCGTTTTTATACTTTTCCTGGGATGGTAGACTGCCATCAAGAGATGCCTTTGTGTCTCTTACATCTTTTTGCAGGTCGCTAAGATTCTTTCTATATTCAGGTAGACCAGCCTCTTTCATAAATGCACTGGCTTGTTCACCGCTAAATCCCATACTTATCAAGGCGTTTCTAGTCATCCCTACGTCTTGATTTAATTGGCTAAAGAGTGTACTCGCCATTTGTGCATTGGCAGATAGTTGACCAAGACCTGCCGCTCCTGCTGTCGCATCTGCTCCAAGATTTTTTAAGTTTTCAGTTGGAATCTCTACAGGAAGCGGTGCAACAGGTGGTTGCACTGGCGCAACGGGCGGGGGTTGAGGGACAGGAGGAGCCCGTGTGATTACTCCTGCTGGCTGTGCAAAAGCTTGATTCTTGAGTTGTAGATATTGTTCTAGTTTAGCATTAGATTGATCAATAAAATTGTTCAGTCGCACCCATTGATCAGTTGGTAGTTGTCCTTGTCCCAACTGTGCCATCATTGCTTGCGCTTTAGGTAATGACGCATTTATTTGATCTATGTCTTTATTGAGGTCAGAAAACTGAGTTGATTTTGCCCCGCCTGCTACCCCTTCAGCGCCAAAACCAACACGAGGCGTTCCTGTCGCTTGTAGTTCTGCCGCTTTCGCTTTAGCCTGTTCCTGCAAGGCAATAAGGTTCTGTAGCCCCGCTTCAGTCTTGGTAGTATCTAATCCAACCTGAGAAGGTTGTGCGAGTTGTTCTTTGCCAACTTGTGCTTGTGCCTCGGCGGCGGCAAGATTCTGTGCAGATTGTGCCGCTGCATCAAAGCTAGGTTGTTCTGTGATAGGTGTAACGGCTGGCGCAGGTTGGGTTGGTGTAGGCGTTACAGGCGCTATCGGCGTAGCATTGACTTGCTCTTGGTCTTGCTTTATCTTTAAGAGCCATTGGTCATAGGCAGTAGCGTCCGCCTGTGCCTTCGTTAAGTCGGGTGCTATCGGCGTTCCACTAATCGCTGTGGCGTCCTGTTGTATCTTGGCAGCTTCGGCCTCTAGTGCCTGCATCCCCGTTATCGCAGGCGTTGTATCCGGCGCAATAGGCGTTTGTGAAATAGCCACTAGGGATTGCCGTGTCTCTTGTGCGCTGGCTTTGGCTTGTTCTAAGCCCTCAACTGTGACAGCTTGTTGAACGGGCGGTGAAGGTGTGGCAAGTTCTGACTTTGCTTGCTGAACTTTTTCCAGTCCCGTAACAGACACTTCTTGTTGAATCGGCTGAGGCGGTGTGGCGACCTTTTCTTTTAATGCCTGTTCTGCCGCTGTAGCGCGAGTGGTGTCAAGTTTAACTTCTTGTGGTACAGTGCCAATTGTAGCAACATCACCCTTTAAGGTTTGTACTTTGGCCGTGGCCTCAGTTGTCTCTAGCGGTAACTGCTGTGGCGTTGGTGTTATTTCTTTAATGCCAGCAAATCGACCGCTCGCTTCTGCCTCAGCCTTCAGTCGTCTCGCCTCTTCGAGTGAATCTACAACCGTGGTCTGAGTGACCACTGGCTTCATCTGACCTTGCGCCGTGGATTGGTAAATTCGTTCCTGAACCTGATATTGCTTCTTGGTCTGTTGTTCTAGGGCTTCGGCATCAGCCGTGGCCTTTTTAATTTGGGTACTATCTGCTTGAACAACAATCGGCTTCGCGCCAGCCTGTTGCAATTGCGCTTCAAGTTTAGTAGCATCAACTCCCGCCTCTTTAAGTTGTGTGCTGTCCGCCACAATAGTCTGCGGTGGAATAGGCCGTGCGGCCATCTCTTGAGTCGTTTCAATTTCAGCCTTAGCCGCCGTAGCGTCAGCGGTAACGGGAATAACCTGTGGCTCAACTGGCGCTACAGGCGGTGTAACTGGTGTTAGAGGTGCAACTTGTCCTGCTGGCGGTGTTGGCGTGGTTTTAACTGCTGTTGCGACTCGCTGTTCCGCTTGCGCTAATTGGTCTTTGGCTTGTGCGGCCTGTAATGCGCCTTGCGCGACCTGTTGTTCGGCCACAGCCTCTTGCTCTAAGGCGGCTGTAGTCGTGGTAGTCTGTTGTGCTACCTGTGCATCAGCCTGGGCTTGTCGTTGTGCGGCTTGCGTAGCGGCTTCAGCGCCAGCCGTGGTTACGGTAGCGGCTACTGGCCTAATGGGTTCTACAGGTTGTATCGGAACCGGCCCTGCTGGTTGCGCCAGTTGCCTTTCAGAGAGAGACACATAACCCTGTAACCTCTGCGTGGCTTCGGTAATGGACGCTGACAACGCGGTGAATTGTTGCGCCTGTACAGGTGTCGCTCGTCCTCCTTGCGCGGAAATCTGTTGAACGATACCTTGATAACGGGTGGCGTCTTGCTGGAAACTAGAGAGTTGTTCTTTGAACTGTGCGAACTGCGTGGGGACGGCTTCACCCCCCGCCCCCGTTGTGGTAATCGGGGTGCTGGACAGTTGAACTACTTTGGCTTGCGCCTGCTCGATTAACGTGATAAGTCGTGCAAGACCCGCCTCGGCTTCAGCCGTGTTTAATTGGACATTATAGATTTCTTCAGGCATAGTAGCCTACTTTACATAAAAGTTACATAACCAGTTCAAAATTGTATTAGCCTAAATTCATGGCTAGTTGTTGTTGTGCTTCTTCAATGCGCTTTTTTGATATGTTAAAATATCCTTCGTTAATTTCTACTCCAATAAAGTTGCGTCCAAGATTAACGCAAGCTTCCCCAGTTGTTCCAGACCCCATAAAACAGTCCAATATCGTAGCATCTGTCCTTGTGCAAACTTCAATCAGTTCTCGTATTAGTTCAGGAGGCTTCTGTACAGGATGATCTCTATCTTTTGATAAAGTAGGTGAATACTTTAGAACATTAGAATGTACTTTACCGTGTTCATTCGTATAGGCTTGTTTATCATGCGCCCATAGAATCAGCTCAAACTGATGTCTAAAGGTTCTTCCTAGACCAATACGAGTTTTGTCCCACACTAAAGCCTTTGATGAATCCCACATACCAAATGTTACTGGATAAAAGACGGGATACGATTCATCATGACAGAAGACAAGCAAGTGACCATCTGACTTGATCACACGTTTCCATTCCACTGCCAGATCAAAAAAGAATTGCCCTAATATGCTCAAATCTCCCAAACATCGTCCCCACGATACGCGCGATTGATAATGTACTGCTGGCGTAAAAAATGGGGGGTCGGTAATTACAGCATCTATACTAGCAGTTGGAAGTGATTTGATTACTTCCAGACAATCTCCCAGTCTTAAATCCACTGTCATCCTAGCCGTCCTGTTTTTCCTTTCGTTTCTGTTCCTGATCTTCAATCCACCCGTCTACCCGTTCCTGATCGTGCCAAAATTCCTTTGGAACACCATCCCCTTCTGGGTCAAGTGCCGCTAGTTCCTGTACTTGTTCCCACCGCCTCTCCAACACTATCGCGTAAGTCCACATCCACGGCCACTTCGACACTTTCAGGTCGCTTACCGTTCCGTTTCCCCACTGCGCGCTTTTTACCCATCCTGTCAGATGACCCCTTAGAGATGCTTTTGGTGATCTCCCACGGATCGATGGAGTCCAATCCTTTGTACTGCTGATATAGTTTAGTGATAATGCGTCTGTCCAGTTTCATTACGTCTTCAGGAGACTTCCATACCTTAGTACCGTCACGTTCAATGGCGCACCACAGGGTATAGTACACTTCTGCGTCTTGTGCTGAACTAGCGGCATAGACCCACACCGCGCGCGCTTGGACTTCTTTGACTTGTGTCTCGCGGGGTAATTCCGTGAACTTCTGACGATAGGCCGTCAGTCCCGTTAAGACGTGTTTCGCCTGCGCCTCGGCTACTTCTTTTTCGTGTTTGCCCTGCGCGACTCTATTTTCCACCAGTTCTTTATCAGCCGCCCTTTCGGGTTCTGGAAAAAAATCAACTCGATACACATCTTTGGCTTCCCGTATCAATTCCTGTACCCGATCTTCAGACACGATCCCCAAGAGAGAATCTAACGTGAAATCCTCTACTGGCCTAATCTTTAGCCAGTAGAGTTCTGTTTCAGGATTCTTCAACTGTTCTGCGATTCTGATAGATGCTTCTAAAGTGTAGTCGCGCCGTGCGTTCATCTCAATATCAGAAAGAACGCGCATCGTTGCTTTTGTCTTATCAGGCAGGTCGATGTCTGTAGACACCCGCATGAATTCATCAAGCCTAAGATCGCCCATTGCTCTCCTTTGAAGTATGTGCCTACCCGTCTGCCTAATCGACGGGCTACCAAGATTGGGGGAGTAGGCCGAAGTGACATAGCCTCACGCTTCGGCCTACTGTTTTCAGTTGTTTACTACGCTGCGGCAGCAGTCTTGCTGATAATCACACCACCCGAAGTCGCGGTAGATACCGAGACGTTGGTGAGAGTCCAGCGGGACGTTGCCTTCTGGCGGACTCGCGCCTGAATCGGGCTGTTGCTCGTCGGGCGCATATTCTCCAACTTCCAGGACTTGATGACCGTAGCCCCCTCTGCCAGTGCCGGGTCGAACAGATTGATATACACCTGGGTCGTCTGTGGCTGACCAAGCGCCAACTTGGACACACCACCGTCTGTCGATACCGGGAAGAACACATCGTTTGGTTGCTGATCGGCAGGGTTCAGGTCAAAGTCACAGGTGACGTTCGGCGTATCTACCAACTGCCCAACCAACTGGCGGTTGCCAATTTCGTTCTGGGTCTGGACTGGGAACTGCACTCTGATGGTGAATGACTGCAAGCGGTATGCTTTATATGCGTCTCCCGTTCCACCAAAGTAGACACGCGCATCCTTGCCGTGGACAGCGCCAGGCGTTGCGTTATCGAAACTGCCCCACAGTGGGTGAACGTAAGTGCCTGCCTGGTAATACTGCGAACCAGAAGTGCCTTCTAGGGTCACTTGTTCCGTGCAGGCTCCATTCATCACAAAGCGCCACTGGATTTCAGACACGCGCATACTACCAACGGCGGTCTCCACGACAACGGCATCGGCGTCATTGCGATTCACCACATATAGCGTGTTGGATTCGGAAACCATATTGCCAACCCAACATCCACTACCCGTGGTCGGATCAACACCTGCCAGCGTCATATCCAACGTAGAGTCGTGTAGGTTCTGTTCCACTACGATACGGTATGTGGTTGGGTCTAGCGTGTTGCCTGCTTTATCGACTGCGCCTAGTTGGAAAAAGTCAGTGCTATTGTGCGTTCCAGTCGGCTCGATAGACTGCAACCGCTGTAGCCACAGGTCGTTTGCAGAGCCGCTAGTAGAAAGCGTAGCGTTTGACAGCCAACCCCCTGTCCTGTGCGAAAGCATCGAAATCATAGTCGGATTTGAGCTCATTTGATTATCTCCTTTAAGAGAACTATTGCTTCGGTCTGAGCGTCAAGGCTACTGAAGTCCAACCTATAATATCTGTAGCAGCCTCAACCGGGCCAATCTTTTCAATCCGTGGCGTGAAGATGTCCTTCACCTTCACTAACGGGTCAACTAAGGCGTCTTCCACTTTCGTTCCAGTGGGATTAGACGCTGAGTACGTTTTAATCTCCAAAGAACTTCCGAAATAGTCGGCTATAAATCCGCCCAGATCGTCCCGCTCGCCACGATTGCGTCCAAAGATATGTATTAGTACATCTACCTGTCGGCCTAGCCTATCCCCTAATTGGAATGGATTATTTATGTAAGAATCAATCTCAACAATCACCTGTGGCTGTTGCAAGTCCACCCGTATAGGCATCGGCGCTAAGAACGAATCCAATAAATAGATATACGGGAAAGTCGGGGTGAACGTCCCCGTTTGAACGGCTCTGAAATTCGACTCGGTGTAGACGTTAAAAGCCGCTAACCCCGTCGCCGCGTCGGGAGCCTCAAACATGGCAGTCAGTCGGTCACGTACTGATAATCTGATAGCTCTATTCTTTAGCATTGTTCAGTACGCCAAATAATCCTGAATGATTTGACTGGCCTGCCCGCGCCACTGCTCTAGGGCGCGTTCCAGAAAGTGAGTGCTTGTGATACCTGCTTCACTATTGCCACTGTTCTGCACCCACATATAGTTTGCGTAATCAATCCCTCGTCCACCCCAAAGTCCAGCACGTCTGCCTTGCGCCAATAGGTCTTTGTTGGCCCTAGACATTCCCCACCAATTTGTTATACGCCACACCCGCCCAATGTTGCTCTCTTCGTCATCTACCCCAAGATATTTATAGAACGCCTCTAAAGTCCCCCGTGGTGCTGGCGTAGACTCATCGCCCGTCTTAGTCTTGTCGCCTACCCCTATCTGCCAGCCTATTGCCGTTTTGTTAGGTTCGGATATTTTTCCAAGTGCCAATTTAGTCGCACCCGTATCCATTGGCGCTTCGTTGACTAAATTCTCGGCCAGTCCAAGCCCCAAGTGGGTAATCAAGTCAGGCGACTGTAACTTTGCTTGCAGTTGTCTCAATCGGTCTGTCAGTGCGCCCACCTGGTATCTCCTTGTCGTCCTCGGCGTAGGCGTGAATCCCTGCTGTTTCAAACTTATTCCGTGCAAATCGCCTTAAGTCGTTCAGAATTTCAAGGATATTCACCCTCATTGGTTCATGGCCTACGGCGCTCTTGTAAACATCATTGGCCGTCAATAATTGCTTCATACTGTGGAATGTCTTGTAGTCCACGTCAATAATTGCGCCTGCCTGCCGCTTAATCACATCTTCTGCCATCTTTAAGCGCCGTTCTGCATCTGCTAATTTATCCGATAGAATCCTGAGTTCCTGCACCGTTGTATCCACTATAGCCCCTCTGCCCTAAACCTCGGACTGTATTTCTTACAGTGAGACGTAACATCAAAGACCTGCCCCACCCCGTTATAAGTCAAATTGTTCATTCGGAACGTCAAGCCGTCTACAAATACATACCCATTGGGATTGTCATATACTTGCTTAACGGTTTTATAATCACGGTCTGAAAAATACAGCAGATAATCTCCTACTTCCAGACCTGGAATGACTGGCCCCAACCCTAACAGTGATGTGTCCTGAATTATCTTGATACGCGCCTTGAGGCGATACTTTTTGTAAGTCGGTATAGCATATTCAGCGTTATTTCGGCTGATGTCATAAGGGCTATCGGTGAATGGCTCATAATTAGTGCCTTCTTCCAAGATGGGTTCAACCAACACCACTTCCCGATAGTCATTCCTCATGGCGTGCATCTCGCGCCGAATGTTATACAAGTCGCCAACGCCTAGCATAAACTCACCACATATTTCCGCGATAGGGTGTTGTCGTGCGCCATTGCTCTGCTATTGACGCTTTCTGCCAATAACGGTGAGAAATAAACTCCCGCGTCATTGGCCCAGTTACCGCCCCACCCCACGCTGAATCTCCTAACACTTCATATTGCGCTGGTTCGAGTGCCTTCTTTAAGGCGTCCAGTGTAACGTCATAGGCTTGCCTCAAGTTCTTCACCGTCATCGACTTGTCGATCTGCGCGCCTTGCGACTCTTTCCAGATAAAGTCACTGAGAGCGTGTTCACCCATCAAGGTGCGGTAGAAAGCCAATTGCGTACACTTCGTAAACAGATTCAATTGGGTTCTGGAAGTGCTGAATGTCACCGCCGCCACGGTCGGGTCTGATCCAGTCGAATCTACCACATAGGCCGCCGTAGAATCTTCTGTGATCGGATTGACTGTACCGAGCGTATCTGTTAAAGCATATCCCCTGTACCACCAGCCCTCCATCTCGTCAAAGCCCGCTACCAGTATAGACTTAATGATCCAGTTGCTATACTTCGTCGTGGTATATGACGCACTAGGCTGCGCCTGTGGCGCTGGCGTCAACACGATACATCCCCCATCATAGTCTACGGTGTACAGGCTCGAAGACACCGCTGTATTCCCTCCCGCGTACACCGCCAACGACCCGCTCGACAGGATCGGCGGGTAGTTGACGTAGAACACCCGGTTCTGCCCGTCAACTACCCCGCTTAAAGGGTCTCGCGCTATGGAGTGTTTGTTAAAGAGCCGCGCTACCCGGTCTATTAGCGTAATCCCATCCGTCCATAGTTCAAAGGCCAACGCGCTACTCCTATTGGGTCAACTGCGATTCGAGTTCGGAAAGTTTGTGCTTCAATTCTGCATTCTCTAATTCTAGTTCTTCTACGCGACTTCGCTGACTAAGAACTTCATGGCTTGCCTTAAAGTGTTCACTGACATGCTGTCCACGATGTTTGACTTCCAGGTTGCTCGGATCGTTGCGATCCTTAACTCCGTCAAGATGGTGGACAATTTCATCTGGTTTAAGATACCGACCGAGCATCTTTTCCATTACCAGCCGATGCTCAAAAACTTTCCCATTGCGAGCATATGGATGATCTGGCGCATACACTTCAATATAGCCATCTTTAGTCTTATGTCGTCCGCCCTTCCAGTTTGAAGCCTGATCTCCGAATCGCCCATCGGGATATTTTTTATTAAGAGCACTTTTAATTACTGTGCTCTTATCTTCATCAAATATCCCAAACTTCCTCGCCCAATAACTAATTACCTGATCGTCTACTCCGATTTCAGCAGCAACATCTTTGGCGGTTTTAGTTTCAAGTTGTTCGGCTAACCAGTTCTTATCAGATATTCTTTGATCATGATCGCCCTTCATCTTACCAGGACGTGCTTTCTCTTTTAGAGGAAGCCCAAACTGTTTAACCCAACGTCTGAACGTCTCCCGATTAACTCCAACTTTCTTTGCGGCTGATTCCAGACTCGCGTCTGGATCATCAACGTACAACTTCCTCAACAGCTCCTCTGTGATCCCTGCCGTTTGTGGCCCTCTCATTGCTGTATCTCCTTAACTAAGATTAACTACAGCAACGATTATATTCCACATTCTGTCAGAAATCAATGCGTAAACTCTAGGAGAAAATTATGTCATAGGTCGCGTTGCTTCTTGTTACCCTTATCGGGGCTGAGTCATTTCTGCTCAGCTCTGCATGTCGCCATGCAGGTCGGACTATGCTTTCATCCTACTTTCGTAGGCGCTCCGTCTCTAGTCTCTACACCTTCCCCATTGCGAACGGGGCTTGGCTCGGCATTTTCTCAGAGAGATGTTCACCGAATTTACGGAGGATTTTACATGCTGTTACCAGCAAGGAATGCCAAACTGCGACCGCAGTTAAAAAGACATTCTGGTTTGTTGCACATGAACTAGAGTTATAGGCATTACCGGCGAACAGCGTACCGGCAGCGTTCGAGTTAAACAGGCCGATGTTGCTGATGTTTTCGGTTTGGGTCACGAACGAGTTGGTGCTGCTGAACGTGGCCGTAAAGCGCACGGTCTTTGAAGAAGAAGATGTGGCTGCGGTCACGGCTGCACGTGACACACCCGTACCGACGACTTCGCTGCTCAGGGAGGTGTCAGTTGCGTTCGGAACACCGCCTTCACCGAGGGCCATGAACGACACCTGCTTGCTACCCGCGATAGCACCCAGGGCTGACACTAAGAACTGGTTGAAACCCAGATTAGTGATCTGGTTATTCTGCCAGCCGGAGTCGCCTGCTACCATGCCGTCCTCGTCAACGATATGGACGCGGAAGAAGCCGCGAATCTTAGTTCCATCCCGCGCTTTAGAGCGCGTCTTTGTGCTCATAATTTACACTCCTTTGATTACTTAGGATAGGCTATAGGCCGTTTGCCTTTAGACTTTCGGTAGGCGCGTTTCCCGCCGATTTCGTCCAGGCGCTTTTCAAGCGCCTTCAGGACTTCTGGTCTAGCGCCTAATCGTTCTTCATAAATCTGCGCTGCCTGTAAGAGCGGCGCTAACGTCTCTTGTAGAAACTCAATTTGTTGCGGCGAATCGTCGGGCTGATCCATGTGCTTCATATGAATCAGTGCGTAAGACCCGCGTCTTGGATCGTCCTTGCCTGCCTCAGACTTGTTGTCAAAGTACGGCTGAGTGGCAATCCACCACGCCTTCTGCTTATGATCGGCGCTTAATACTTTCTCTAACTCAGGTGATAGCGCCAGTAAATCCTGTGATGGTGGAACTTCGTCTACTTTATCTACAGTCATACCTGGCGTTCTATCGTACATCTTAGAGAAGTTGGTGTCATTCAGCCAGTAGTCTGGGATGATCTCCCATGTCCACGGCCTAATGACCAACTCTTTGGGCTGATACCCGCCTGGCAGCCCTAGCGCGTAAGCATCGGGGGCAGGCAAGCACACGTCTCCCTGCTCATACCCCCGATACGATGCGATGACATACTTACCCGCTTTTTCCTTGATATTCCCCAATGATGGTCGCGTATCCTGTGACGCAACCTGCGTTTTCCTCGGCCTTGCCATCTTTTATCTCCTATTGCCTAGATTGTTAATTCCTACGCGATGTCCACCCACCACAAGCCAAGACCGTCCGGGATATACCACGAATGATACGAGTCGCGGTACATATACTGGTCTTCGCCCTGGATCAAGTCCACCTGTGTATCGTTACGGGGACTACTCTTCTGCTGATGCCAACCAACCTGTGAAGGATCGGTTCCGAAGTACACTCGCGTGTACGGCGCATACGGATGGGCGTACCACCGCAACTGGCCGTAGTTGGCATAGAATAGGTTATCAACCAATTGCTGCGCTACACCTTCTGGCAACTGGAAGCCTGTACCACCCCACGTCCACGTCTGCATCGCCATCAAGCGGCCAGGATTGATCACCGCAAACTTCACCGGCCAACCAATCTGATTTGAGCGACGAATCACTTCATCCACAGAGGTCTTGGTGATTTCGCCCGTTACAGTCAACTTGTGACCAGTCGGCACAGCCGCATCGAGTACAACCTTAGCCGCTGCATCGCGCTTCTTAGCCAGTTCCCACGCTGCCGTGTTCATCTGGCGAGCCAAGACATTCCAACCTGCGAAGCGCATGGTATTCCAACTGATCTTGAAGCCATACTGGAAGGTGCTCCAAGACGGGCGTGTGAAACTGTAACCCGGTTCATTGAAGATAATCTCCGAGCGCGGGTGTGACTGGTACGCGCTGTTGGTGATGTCTTCCACGCTAATCAGGTTGTCTTCCAAGTCCCCGATGGTCTGTTGCATGAAGAATCGGTCATACTGCTCAACGTAGGGGATCATGTACTGGATTGGTTCGGCAATCGCCGCGCCAAACTGTTGACGAGCCGCCAAGACATCGGCACTGCCCGTTGCCAACTGCGCCAAAAGCGCATCGACTTCGCCCGTGTAGTCCTGACCGTCCCACACCGGGTTTGCCACTTGCAGAGTTTCCGCCGTGGCTTGCAGAGCGTTCGCGCCATGATACGGGGTGAACTTTGTGATCGCCTTCAGATTCTCAAGGAGTTTCAGTTCTTTAGTCATTTTATTTTCGCTCCTAGAAGGCATTGCCAAATTCAAACTCGATCAACGCTGTCGAGATTGAACTGCCCGTACCATCAATCGGATTGGTCATCGTCTTAAGATCAATCAGACGCCCGATCTGGTTCGTTCCTGTCACGTCGATCTTGCCACTCGCTGCCGCATAGATGTTGTGACCACCAGCCGCTTCAGTAGGCAGACTCCCCGAACTGAAGAAATCGGCGCTCATCAACACCATGCCGTGCCCGGTCAACACCGCTACGGCCTCGCCATTGTCAAACGTCTTGGTCGTTGGCGCATAGACCAAAGAGCGGTCGCCGTAGGCAAAACCAAATGGCTTGCTGCCCGTGGCCGCTGCCAGCGTGACGGTTTGACCGTTAGCACTCAAAACCACCAACAGACCTGGCTCAATGCCTGTTGCTCCGGTGGTCAAGTCCTGACCGTATACATTAGCCCCACCGTGGGGCGTGAGCCACTGAAAAACTTTAGTGCTCATAGAGTTCTCCTATAGAACAAATTTAACGCGCCCGTTTTCTTCGGGGGCTGTTTCAGAGGCAAAAATCCGACTTTCCGGCTTCTTTGGAACCTCTGTTGACTCACGTTTGGTTGCGGCCTTAATCAGCAACGCCACGGTATCGGCGTCCATCGCCAGCAACTTGTCTTTCTGCGTCTCAAATTCGGCCTCGTCTAGCACTGAACCGACCAACTGAGACTTCAAGGACGAAACGCGGGAAGCGGTAACTTCCGTGCGCGCCGTCTGCAACGCTGCTTCAAGGGACTGGACACGCGCTTCAAGGTCTTTCACCTTAGCGTCAAGAGTAGCCTTAGCCGTCTGTTCGTTGGCAAGGTCGGCTTTCTTGGCTTCCAAGTCGGCCATCATCGTGTCCATGTCGGACTTCATCTTGGCGTAAGCCGCCTCAGTCTCGTTTTCTTTCTTCTCGTCCTCTGGCTTCTCTTTCTTTTCTTCGCCAGCCGGTTCTTTCATTTCTTCGTGCATGTCATCCATATTGGACTCCTTAGATGATTCAGTCTTGGATTTATCGTCGTCGGCAATTTCCATACCAAACTTCTTTGCCGCACGTTTAATCTTGTTCTTAATGGTCTTAAGTTCCTCAGAAGAATACTTGGCCGCATTCTTAGGCATATTGATGTATGACCATGCCGCATGAATCTTGTCTTTTGTTAATGGATATTTCTTGTTCTTCTCATCGGCATATTCCACGTCCCCATACTCTTTTTCAGCGCGTTTCTTGTCCGCAGGAGATACATCTTCCCGCCTCTTAATAGCACTGACGACTTCATTAACCCACGTTTCCACTGTCTCTAATTCGCTCGCAGTGAGTTCGCTATCCATATCTTCCTCCCAATTCTGCTCTTGGTGACTGGCAATGAACACCATTGAAGAAGGACTGAATGTCGTCTCACTTCCTGCGGGAGTTCTTGTTATAGCGCCGCCACGCGCCCGCAACCCTGATAGGAATCGCGTAGCACCGTAGACGACTTTGTTCCTTAAGTGTTTGCAGTAGGAGGCGATAGACTCATGCGTGGTATCGCAGATCGAGCAACGGGCTGTCTGCGCTTCTGCTTCAATGGACAGTTTGTATGCGCCCGACTCAATATCTTCAGGGTTAATCCCTAATGCTTCACAACGGTCAATCCACACTACTCCATCAACCTTGAGAACGCCGTTATCGTTCCGACCGTCCGTGTAGAACCCGATATTGCGAGTCGGCTTATGCTCGTCATCAATGGGTGTCCCCGCGATGGTAGACGCCAATTCGGTGACACCATCATTGTCAATGCTGTCACGGTTGGAGTTAGTTTCAGCACGTGCTAGAACAGCGTCATGGAAACGGAGAAAACGAGGGTCGGCATCTGCTTCAAAGTGAACAGCCCCTAGAACAAGTTGCGCCTCAGAGGCGACAATGGTCTGTGGTTCTGGCGTAGGCTCGGCTTCAAAGTCCATCACGGCTTGTTCGGCTTCGGTTTCTAAAGAGGCGCTTTCCAGGGAATAAAGTTTACGGAGGTATGGCAAAGCATCTGCGCGAGACTTGTAAGCGGTCTTGTTCTTGCGCTCGACCTTTTCACCTTTATCATCAACCTTCCATACGGCGTATCCATCTGGCTCTTTTATAATACGGTAGGGCACGGTTATAACCCTTTTGGACATAACGAGTCCAAATTTGTACTAACAAAAAAGGGTCTACGCCTATTGCGCTGACCCTTTCATACATAACGTCTATGGTATTTTAAGCGATAAATACTCTTATGTCAATACCCCACGAGAATATCCCAAATTATCACAAATTGCTAATCGAGATTTGGGAAAACCGTAAACTCTTTTACCTCGGAATGCCACAGCCCCACCCCATCGCCCACGCGCGCCTGTAGAGACCATTGTCCCGCCGTTCCAGCGCCAATATCGCCCGACCCCGTTGTGTAACGAAGGAACGAACCGCTGGACGAAAGGTAACTACCCGATGTTTTCTCAAAAGTCGTCTGATCCGGTCGTTTGAAAATGAATGTCTTTTCTCCTGCGAACACAGACGGGTCTACCGCCACATCCCCATCGTTGAGTTCAATGTCAAAGGTGGTTCCGTAATCGCCCTCATGGATTTGTTGTTCTATGTTGATTGTCATGGTTACACCTTAACCTTTAAGTAAGTTACACTTCGCTTAATTTTAGCACTAAGTCGCAAGTTCTGTTCTAGCTCTGCGGTATCTTGCCACGCTTGGTTAATGTCGGCGCTATTCTCATAGGACTGGCAGATACCCGCATTGAAGACTAGCCCCTGATGAATCTGCGCTATGAATGTAATAATCAGTGTAATCTGACTAATAGCAAGCGCAGGCGTATCAGTGACAGTAATGGTATCAGAAACCGTAATACCTGCCAATGCCAACGTTGATTCAATAGACTCAGATACCGATACCGCCTCTGATACTGATACCGCTAGTGTCCCTGCTTGTTCCGTAAAGACGCTGGTCGTGTCCGCCAATGACGTACTGTCTGAGGCTTCGATGTTAATTCCGAGTTCTCGCCCAACAACCTCAGATACCGTGATAGTGCTGGTTGTAAATAGGTCTATTCCAACATATAGGTCAATCGCGTCACTAACACTTACCGATTCACTTACGGCTATCGTCAGAACACTTAGAACGCTAACTTGCTCTGTCACCGTAACGGTGTCTGAAACAGCGACCTCAGAAGTGGATAGAACTATCGTTACTTGTTCAGAAGTGACGACAGTTTCAACCACGGCTATCTGTGGGTCGGATACCGTTACTGTGGCGCTATCGCTAATTGACTCAGAGACATTGATAGAATCAGATACGGCGATTAAAGTTTCCAGATAGGCCGAAATCGACTCGCTAACACTAACGCTCTCAGACTGTGCAATCAACAGGTCTTCAAGTGTTACCGTGGCCGTATCTGAAGTGCTAATCGTATCGCTGGCTGTAGTTTCTACAGACACCAACAATGACACAGATTCGCTAACAGCCGTGCTATCCGTGGCGCTTATAGCAAGGTCTTCTAGCGCAATCGTTACCGTTTCAGAGACAGATACCGTATCGGTTGCTGTAATACCGATCAGCAAGTCAACGGTCGCCGTGTCACTGACGCCAGTTGTATCCGAGGTGGCTATCTCTGAGTCTGTCAGCGTAACGGTAGCCGTGTCGATAACAGAAGTGCTATCACTCTCTGAGACAGTGAATACGCCCGCCTCAGAGATAACGATGTTAATGGACTCAGAGATACCAACTGCATCTGAGACCTGTATATCTTCGTCGGATAAGCTAAGAGTAATTACTTCCGAGACGGCAATCGAGTCTGAGGCTATTACATCGAGACCAGACAGAACTAACGACACTGCCTCAGAGATCGTAATAGATTCGCTGGCTACGGCCTCTAGCGTTGAGAGAACTGCATCAACCGATTCGGATGTCGCAACGCTGTCTGATACCGTAATGTCTACAACAAGGGACACGATAATGTTCTCAGACAGTGACGTAGAGTCGGTTGCCGTTGTCTCTAAGATGACAGAAGCAATGACATTCTCGGCAACACTGGTTGCATCCGATGTGGCAATATCAGATTCGGATAAGATGATCGAGACAGCCTCAGATGTGGAGGCGTTATCCGAGACTGTAATTTCTGAGGTGGAGAGTACAAGATTCAATACCTCAGATAGATTAGTTGAATCGGTTGCCGTTATCTCGGTTGTAACTTCTACTGTGGCTATGTCAGATAGTCCCACCGAGTCCGAGGTGGATACTTCAGCAGTGGATACTGTTACATTGGCCGACTCAGTAACAGACGCCGAATCGCTCTCAATGATGACAAAGACACCGGTTTCTGTGATGTAGAGGTTAATAGCCTCGGAAACACTGGCCGTATCCGATACCGCAATAGTCTCATCAGACAGACTTAAATTAACCAGTTCAGAAGTTGAGGCGGTATCGTCAACAGAAATGTTATGGACAAGTGTGACGTATGCAGTGTCGCTAGTGCTTATACCTTCAGAGGTAACAGCCTCCAAATCTGACAACGCCACAGTAACATTCTCGGAGAGTGCCGCGTTGTCAGATACCGCTAATTCTAGGTCGGATAGTGTAAGTGCTACTGACTCAGAGATAGTCGCAAGGTCGCTGGCAACAGTCTCAGTCTCGGAGAGAACGATGGAAACTTCTTCCGAGAGCGAAGTCGTGTCTGAGACATTAACGAATGCTTCTAAAGTAACTTCGATAGCCTCAGATAGAGATGTGGTATCTGAAACTGCTACCTCGACCGTTCGCTGAACCTGAACAAGTTCTGAGACACTGATAGCATCTGAAACTGATACTTCGGCCTCTGAGAGCGCCAATGCCACTAATTCAGAAACCGATGTACTATCAGATGTGGCTATCGCTATCTCAATCGGAGCGACTTCCGTGTACTCAGAGGTGGTTACATCGTCGCTAACAGTAATCTGCCTGCTAAGTTCAAGCGCAATCGCCTCAGAGACCGAGGCTGATTCACTCGCGGCAACTTCTGCCGTGCTGAGAACAACCTGAACTGACTCAGAGAGCGTTGCATTATCCGTAGCCGCAATCTCTAAATCGCTGATGGTTACGGAAATAGCCTCGGAGAGCGATGTGGAATCCGTAGCAGCCGTGGTAATTATTAGTTCTGTGTTGACAGACTCGGACGTACCTACGTTATCCGATACGGCTATTTCTACCACCAATGCAACTTCAGTGGCTTCTGATAGGCCGGTTGAATCCGTTACTGTAACTTCAATAGGCAGTACAACTATCGCCGTATCGCTAGTGCCAATCGGATCAGATGTCGCAATCTCTTCGTCTGAAATAATAAGGTTGACAGATTCGGAAGTTCCAATGGAGTCTGAGGTAGCAACGAAACTTACCAGTAAGATGCTGGCGGTATCACTTACTGACGCCGTATCTGAAGTGGAAATCGTCAGGTCGCTAAGGATAATTGAGACAGATTCGGTAATGCTGGTGCTGTCACTCTCCGCAATGACGAGTACACCGACTTCAGGCAGAGTGATGTTAATAGATTCAGAGACGGCAACGGCGTCACTCTGAATAACTGCCAGGTCTGAGATTTGTAAGGTAGCGACCTCTGAAACACTGGTAGAATCTGATACTACAATGTCGCTTTCCAGAACAACTTCAATGACCTCAGAAGTTGAAACGCTATCCGAAGCAGCGATCTGCGCGTCAGAAAGAGTCACGATAACGAGTTCAGTGGCGGACGCATTATCGCTAGTCGTTATGTCAATTGGTAGGTCAACACTGATAGACTCGCCAACGGCAGTCGAATCACTTGTGGCGACTTCTAATGTTCCCAGTTCAACGCTGATGAGTTCTGATAGCGTTGTGGAATCGGAAGTGGTTATCTCAGTTATTACTTCAACAGTGGCCGTATCGCTTAGGCTTATTGCATCCGATACGGATATTTGTGGGTCTGAGACAGATAGGCTAACGGACTCAGAAACACCAACAGCGTCCGAGGTTGTAATGTAACTCTCTAATAGTAGACTAACGGACTCACTGGTATTTACAGCGTCAGAGGCAGTAACTTCTAAGTCAGAAAGAGCAACCGTTACAGACTCGCTCGTTGCTATCGAGTCGCTTACTGAGATAGTGAACGCACCCGCTTCTTCAGTAACTACCGTAATAGATTCGGAAACTGATGTGTTATCAGATTGCGCTATCTCCAAATCAGACAGCACAACGCTAATAGATTCTGATACTGTAATAGTGTCTAAAACGGCTATGTCGCCAAGAAGTAAGACAATAACATTCTCAGATACCGAAGTGGCGTCACTAGCCGCAATCGTCAAGTCTTCCAGCACCACACTGACAGACTCAGATATGCTAGTTGAATCCGATACGGCTATATCAGCATCTACCAATACTGTCCACGAGCGCGCTTCTAGTGCTACCTTTGCCGTTAATCCAGTTGAGGTTGGCACAGAGTTTTGAGTAATATCCAGATAGCCCTCATCTGTGCTATACGCCTCAGCATCTACTAGAACATTATCTACTTCTGTAGAATTAAGATTATTGCTACCACAATCAAGATATAGTAATCCTGTATTGATGCTTACATCTAGCGTGGTGAGGCTATTATTATTGCAATACAGTTGAATTAGCGCAGTATTGACACTCACATCTAGCGTAGTAAGATTATTATCACCACAATCCAGTCCCCCTAATGTCGTTATAGCTCTTGCATTTATAGCGGTCAAGCTATCGTTTGAACAAACCAGGGACAATAACAATCCAAGATCGCCCGTTATGATGACATTCTTACTACTTGTATCAGCATAATTGTGTGATAGCGTAGCCTGATATTGACTTCCAGTCCACGCTGTATAAAATGTTTCAAGCGCCGACCCGTCGCCCCAGTCTACAGTAAAGCTATCCCCGTTCTGTGACGTGTTGGCTTGAACTACAAATCCCGCCGCCTTTGTGGTCGTCATCGTCAGTTGATGAGAAACATCAACAACTTCCGAGACAGTGGCGCTATCAGAGACGACTATCTGAGGATCGGATACTTGAACGGTGGTGGACTCTGTAACAGTCGTGCTGTCGTCAACCGGAATAGATACTTCAAGGATAATACTTGGCGTATCATTAACTGAGGCAGAATCAGAAGTAGCTATCTCTAAGTCAGATAGAGTGACCGTCGCAGACTCGCTGATACCGGTTGAGTCGCTGACCGATACGGTAGTCGCTCCTGTTTCTTCGGGGACAACTGAGACGAATTCACTTATAGAGGTAGAATCACTGACCGCAACATCCGTCTGAATGTCAACATCTAAGAGCGCAAAGGGTATCCCGTTAATGCCATATCTATTCGCTAACCAACCTTCAATTATAGCGCGATCTGCGCTGTTAGGGGCAGGCGCATAAATCATTATGGAGAAGATTTTTCCAGCGAGGACAATATTAAGTCCCAAATTCTCTCCATTTGTTCCTATCCTAACCGGCTGGTTGGTCGATGTATTAGTTACAGTTCCAATACTATCATCTGTTTGGCCCGATGAGTCACCATCTTTATATACATCGAAAGTCGAAAAATTGACTACATTATTTGTCCAGATATGTTTTGACCCATAAAAAGTAAGAATTCCCTTTTGAATATAATTGTTTGCGTCCTCCTGAACAACAATCTCTGACCCAAAATTCGTCATGATCCAGCCTGGATCGGTTAACTCGCTTAGGATTTTAGAGATAATATCATTACCGCCTGAAACAGCGGGTAATTCCGATACACAAAATATAGAGAACGATGGTAGATTATCCAAACCAGACCAATTTTGACCAAGCATCCAGTCGTCTATGCCATCAAATTCAACATAGGGAACACCGCCACCAATATGATAAGTCGGACGCGCCGTTCCCGTCTGTGTAAAATCATATCCATTTCCGCTTATATCAACCCACGTTGAAACAGGATCGCTATCGTTTAATGCTAATACATCAGCCTGCAAATCTAAGATGCGCGTTGACGAGAATACATCAGGCGGAGTAGAAGCAGTACCATCAATAGTCGTAATGTTATCTGAGATAGATACCTGTGGATCGGAGACAGTAACACTAATAGACTCTGTAACGCCTACACTGTCTGATACCAAGATAGCAAACGGGGTATCTAGCGCGGTAGACTCAGAGACAGTCGCGCTATCACTAACGCTAATCTGCAAATCAGATAGGACTACATTGATGGATTCAGATGTCCCGACACTATCAGATACCGAGATTTGTAGGTCGGATACCGCAACACCGATTGACTCCGTAACCGAAGTTGAATCATTAACATTGATGTAACTTTCGAGACGAACTGTTTGAGTATCGGACACGCCGATAGCGTCTGAGGTGTTGATATAACTCTCTAGGGATACTATAACTGTCTCAGAAGCCGAAGTAGAATCAGAGACGTTTATCTGTGCATCTGAGATAACGACTGTAGCCGTATCAGACGTTCCCGCCGTATCCGATACATTGATATTTCTATCATCAGTGTAGGGAGTCCCAACAATCGGGGTGTCAGTTAATGACGTGCTATCAGACGGCGTTGATATATCCGAAATGAGCAAGATACTCGTTAAAGTATCAGTAACGCCAATGGCTGTCTCAGAAATATCTACCATTGAGTCTGAGACAACCACTGTTGGTGTGTCAGTTAATGACGTGTTGTCAGATAGATTGATTGCCTGATCTGATATTGTTACAGTCGGCGCTGAATCAGATACCCCAATCGCAGTCTCGGAGATATTAACCAGCCGATCAGCAGGAGGCAACGTTACCGTTGGCGCTGAGTCAGAGGCAGAAGCGGTATCCGAAACGGTAATGTACAGGTCGGTATTGAACGTCAGCGTATCTGTGGCGAAGTTGACGCTTGGATTGTTATCATCCGTCACGCCATCTGAATAGGCTAAATCAGCAGCAGCAGCGTCACCAATACGGATGGAGCCGTTGTGGGTGTTGGTAGATGTCGGGTTTCCCTCTAGCCCGATCTCGATTACCAGCCGGTCGCCACGAACAGTCGTATAGGTTGAGGCCGCAGCAACATCAGTACGCGAAGTTAAAGTTGTGGCAACAACTTCGGTAACATCATTCCGTTTAGCAATGATGTCTTGAATGAATGTCCCATTATTCTGAACTACTTTAACATTCCAACTGACGAAAAGTTGATTGCCAGCATTCGTTTCAGAGGCCAGAATAACCAACTGAACATTATTAGCCGTAATGGATTGCCCGCCGTCGAGCGGCCCGGATACCCACTGTCCAATAATCAGGTCTTGTTGATCGCTAACGGCAGAGGTAACGCTACGGGTGGCTAGAGCAGTAGACGCCTTCGTAGTGCTGGTCGTGTAACGGACAGCATTCGTGGTAATCGTCCAGCCCGCATTATAATCAGGGCTGACAACAGGCGTGTTGCCACTTTGTAGGTAGAGTTTCGTTGCCATAATGGATTACAGGTAAGCCAAAAGTCCGTCTGAGGATTGACGGATGGAGGAGAACTACCGAGGCTAGAGGGTGTTACGAGTTTACCGCGAAGTCTTTAACGCCCGCCAAATCTGTCTTTAGTATGTATACTGTCCACTACTTTTACACCCAACACAGGCGGAGTGTCTAGTAAATGCACCAGTCGCGCCACATCTTTATAATCCTTGTGAGATTGACACCGCACGACATCTACAGGGTGTCCGCTATCATCCCGCATCACCATACAACCACAATCGTAGGTCTTGCTCCTCATTATCGCTCCTTTGAAGATTGATAGGGCTGATACCCTGGTGGGTAGACCGCGCCTGACTGATCGATGTGCCCAACAAAAAGTCGGGTGTCCAGAAGCATCTGATACCGTTTATCGGGTAGTGAGTCTACGAAGTCCCCCCACCCTGCCTTTCTCAGATAGTCGCCTTCAATGACTCGCGCGCACCATTCTAAGTCTGAAGTCCCCTGTTTAGAGTTCTGGTAGCCCGTCTCAGGGTCGTACCACAATGCCCTCGGAGAATCGAATATCCGCCGCGTCAATACATTCTTAGCCATATATTCAGGCGAGTCTTTCCACATCTCTTTGAGAACGCCAACGTGAATCAAAAGTACGCCTGTGGGAACGCCATCGCAATGAACAACATCGCCCAACTTCCAATCGGTATAATACGATAACCCACGTCCTCTAAAGATCAATGGTTCACTTGGAATGGAGCGAGTATAGTAAAGTCCACTAACAATCGGCACTTTGGCCTCGCGCATATATTCATTGAACATCAAGAATGCGTTCGGCGGAAGAACATTATCCTGCTCAACTAAAATTAGCCATACGAAGTCTCGCTCAATCGCCTCTTTGACAATGATGTTCTGCGCGTCTGCTACTTCATATTGTAACGGCATGTAAGAATCCATAAACTGATTCATCATCACCTGTGACCAGTTCACCGGAATAATCTGCCCATATCGCGCCTGCACCCATTCGATTCTTACCAAGCCCGTAACAGGCGTCGCCACTAACACTCGATTCACGTATCCAGGGTCGCCCGAATTCTTAATGACGGTACGATAATTCAATATCGGCTTCTTGGGATAGTCCTTTACCTTAGTAACTTTACTCGCCATAGTAACTCTTATCCTCTCGTCTTTTTTCTAAGACCACTTCCATATTTGCCGCTGGCGAAAAAGAGATATGATTTATACGGAAAGGTTTCGGAAAATATATGCGGTAAAGAAGTCCTTGCGTATTAGGCTCAAGCGGATCAAAGTATGCAAACGTCGCAGGATTACAGAAATTGATATGAGTTGGGTCTTGTAACATTCCCTGACTGTTTCCATGCGGAACTGCAATCATAAATTGTCCATCTGGCTTGAGTATCCGCCACACTTCGTTCATAAAACGAATAAATCTTGGAACATCCTCTGTTTCGCCAATATATTCTTTTGCTTCTTTTGGCGTGATGACTTTCTTTTTAAGAAGTAATTGAATTAACGGATAAACCCGTGGGTCGCCAAAAGATGGATTGATGTGTTCAACCACGTGTGACGCCATGACTCGGATGCAACACTCGTCAGGTAAAGGCCACGGGAAACGCTCAAGATTCCAAACTATATCAACTGTCTCTAGTGGACGTATATCGAGGCAGATAAAATTTTTCTGCGGATGAGCGCCGCCGCCAATATCGAGTTGAATTCCTTGATTCGCCTTCAATAAATCCTGAACCTTCTTGCTTACCTTTGTCATCCTGTGCCTTTCACTATGAAGTTGCTAATCATTTGGGATACACACATTTTAAGTTAAATCGTAAATTATGTCAATAATTCCCTCAACAGTACGCGGGCGAACCAATTATGTAAGTTTAGATTTTCTTGTGTAATCACGCCACGGATACCAACTGGTTTCGCACTTAAAGAAACGCGGCATTTCAATGGGAAGTTCCCACGGCTTCCACCAGAACGCGGTCGTCTGTGTGATTGCTTTTCCAATGGTTAAAGGGGGGACATACGGACTTTTACATACCGGACAGCACCAAGTCTGCTTGGCGACATTCCAGTAAAACTCATAGGCGTAACAATCATGGGGTTTGGCGCTGTAATCTTTGGAAGACATATCGCGCTAGTTCTAATCCCTCTAGGTCGGTTTTACTGTAAGACTGAAGTATACCGGCGAACTTCCCCTTGAGGTCATATGCTTCTTTGACCATCTCCCTAGTAGGAAGTCCACTTCCAATCCAAGCAAGTATCTGTAAATATCCATTGGCTAACTTCAGAATAAGTTCATCCATAATCGCCATTTTATCATAGTAATCCGTACCAACCAAATTCCAACCAAGATAGGTAAAAAGAAACGCCTACTTCGGGACGTTCCACGTCTCACCCTCTGAAACACGCCGACACAATAATTCCCAAGTTTCGGCGGCCCTTCGGTAATCGAACCTTTCAACGGATTGTCGGCAATTTAACGGCGATATATCGGCAATGTTATTCAGTGCCACTACCATATCGTCTACTGAATCGCATAGAAACCCATTGAAAGTGTCTTCTCGAATGTACTCAGGCAAGCAACCGTTCCGGGTCGTAATGCAAGGCGTTCCACAGGCCAACGCTTCTAAGACTATGATAGCACCTGCCTCGCTCCAATTATTAGCGCCTACGGGATGAATCAATGCCTTAGCGTGTTGGATGATATACAATTTCTCATCACCGCCGATGTCTGATTCAATGCTAATCAAATCGGGATGCTCGTCGCGCATCTTGTAGAGCATGGCATGGTAATCAGCGTCACCCCACCCCGGCGAGTAGGTCTTGAGGGGTGTGTTAGTTCGGATAGCCAACTCCATCGCCCACTCCAATCTTTTTTCACAAATACGTTGGCCTAAATACACGATCTGATTGTCCCGTGGGCCTGCATAGAATTTCATTTCGTCAAGCGAAATTGGTTGATAGATTACTTCAGCTTCCTTAACCCAAGAGAACTTTTCCCTCCATTGCCCATGAGAAATCAATACCAAATTTTTCCCATCCCCCATTAACGACATGACTTGTAGATTGTTCAACACTTTAAGGGTTGGGCGCTCTATGCTCAATCGGTGGTCGTGCGTAACATCAATGTAAACATCTTGTTTGCATTCTGATTCTAATAGGTCAGAGTATTGTGGCGAATGATGTTCATCGTCCATGACGATAAGTCTGCCGCTCGGAGGAGTGTAGCTACCTTCTTTAGCCATCAATGTAATATCATGCCCGCGCTCTGCAAGCCCACGGGATACCCAATGAGCCGTCCTCTCAACGCCGCCGTACTGTAACGGGGGACATGGCAATGCTGTGGTGGTAACTACGCAAATCTTCATACCCACGCCCAATTTCTATTAGAATTTATCGCACTAATTGTCACTTTCTTTACTCCAAACATCTCTCCTATTTCCTTATGAGTAAATTTCTTAGTTGACAGCATCTCTTTAATCTTAATTACATCTTCTTCCCTGAGAACCGAAGTCCCGACTTTAGAACCTCTTGGATTTCTACCTTTTGAGATCATATCGTTTATATTATCATCGCTAGTACCTATAAAAAGATGTTTCGGATTACAACAGATTCTATTATCGCACTTATGGCAAACAAACATTCCGTCTGGAATATCTCCGTACATCAAGAAATAAGCCAATCTATGCGGCGACCAGTTCTTTTTTCCAAAACAAGAAACCTTTCCATATCCAGTTGCCGCATCAATACATCCAAGCCAATTCCAGCAAAGATCGTCTCCACCACTCTTATCGACTTTGCGCCACAGAACACTGGGATCACTATTTATGATAGAGTGACCACGGGAAATATATAAATGCTTTGGATTACAACACAACTTATTGTAGCATTTCCTGTAAACGCTCATTCCAAACGGTATACTTCCGTAGTGAAAAATATATGCAACGCGAACTCCATGTCCGCTATCAGAGTATCCCTTTAGACAGTAAAACGGACTCCCAGACTTTCCAATTCTTCCAGTCCAAATCCAACAGGCGTCTTCTCCGTCAGATTTATCAACCAAACTCCAAAATTCTTCTAATGAATTTTCGTGTCCAGTTGGCATATATTTCCTTTCGTATTAGCCTAGTGTCAATAGACTTGCTGTAGAAATGACTGTAATCCTCATTGTCTCGCCGCCTTTAATCCCGCTCTACAAATCGCCAATGGCGCATCATTGAAAGCCTTTGCTAGCTCTATCCCGTTCTTCGAGACAATGGCTGTGTTAGTTTGATAATCAACGCACAGCCCAATCTTCTCAACCACCTTCCACGCATCAGAAATGTCATCGCTGTAGCACGGTATATCTTGTGGATAATCTTCATAGCCGATACTTAATGCCACTAGATCATCTAGTTCTTGTCCTGCTGGCATCGTATCAATCTGTTCGTCTGTCAAATCCTGTAACTCAGCCATTCTTAATAGCCTTTAACCCTGCCCGACAAATCGCTAATGATGCTGTCTCCGCATAACAGAAATCAATCGCGGACAGACCATTCTGAAACTCACATATCCACCCGCCTCCGTTTGTTGACTCAGAAGTGACCCCAACCCATCCTGTCTCCCGTAATTTCTCGACTACCTTCCACGCATCTGAAATGTCTGTGCTATAATTAGGCATTGATGGATAGTGATCATCGTGTTTCCCAAATACAGTTCTGTTAATCAAAACATCTGTTTCTCTGCCTGCCACAACAGCGTCAATTTGTTCATCAGTCAAATCATGAATATTAGCCATGCGTCACCTGATATTCCTTCTTACACCTATTACACCGTCGCATATCACGTTTGGCGGCTTAGTCTAATGTTGACATGACTAATCAATATAGGATTGATAGGATTTCCCATTAAGATCACAACCATCCCCAGACCAACCTGTGAATTATCATCGAAAGTGAATAGAAAGCAGACGAAATCTACAAGCGATCTTTTCCACTTGACGCTTTCGCCGCCCTAGTCAGTGTTTCATACATGACCGCCATAGAAAGTCCAATTGATTTATCTTTTTCACTTTGCGCCGTTTCCAATTTAGATAGGCGCTCTTTAAGCTCTGATAGGCATTCCTCAAGTTCATTTAACCTCTCGGTAACGTCAGGATGAGGATCGTTCTGTGTCATCTTATATTTAGGAGCAGCCATATCCCGCCTCCGGGTGCTTAGATTGAAAAATCGCCTCGTTACGTTCACGTCCCAACGCCACAGCGCGCTCATTCATCGGGTCGCGCCACGAATCTGTTTCCTCGTCTTCTACGCTTACAAAGTACGGCGCAAGTGATAACTTTCCACCTGCCTGTTGAATCCGATACAGCAGATCATGATCTTCGACGCCGACGTAACCGTCATAGTCAGTATCATATCCGCCTACCAACTGCCATGTTCTCTCAGGCATTAGCAACCCCGCCGCCATACCACTGGTATAGTTAGCCGACATCCATTGTACTTTACCATCAAACCATCTACCGTCTCGCCCACGACTGTAATCGTCTACTCGCTTCACGTCACGGTTATTAGACAGTCTCGGTATCCACGCCCAATGTTCTTCAGAATATAGCACTGCTAGGTTCTGCATCTCTGAAAGCAAATACCTATGAAACGTCAAGTCGTCATCCAGTTGCAGAATCAAATCGCATCCCTCAAGGGCTTCATAGGCCATATTACGGCAGGTTCCCACTCTTGGAGAGTCGTTCAGGCTACGCCCTCGGTACAAGTAATGGAATTCAAATGGGTATGGCGGGAACAGTCCAATCAAATCAATGTCGCTTCCATCGTCTACCACACTCACGACAACCTTATTCTTTAAGTCAATTCTAGCCTGATCAGTAATATTGTCTAGCAAGCGTATTAAAGAACGCGGCCTATTATAAGTCGCCACAATACAACCGATCTTAGGAGGTTCTATGACATCCACAATGTAAACCTCACTCCGACTCTATGGGCCAACATCGTATTCCTATCATATCCACGAGGCCAACCGTTACAAACGACAACATTCTTATTGGATAGTATAGCATAAGTAATCCATTCGCTATTACTATCAAGAAAGAACACACCATCAATCTCCTGGTGCTGGATAGCGTATCTGGCGCTTGTGGTCACTTGATAATCTGGATAATAATATCCCGCCGCCGCCATATCGCCTATAGATTCACAGGCGACTATCACAATCCGATCTTTAATCTGATCGACAATCGCTATACATTCGTCTGTGTTTTTCCAGCCAACTACTGATACATTCATTGTGTCTTGCGGAAAACGCGATTATGCCCTATGGCGAAAAGATGTTCAAAGTCCTTTCGTGGCTCAAGCCATTCTTGCACGGCCAACGACACGAACTTCTCGCCTTTCCAGCACCGATTATAGCCCTTGTCCTGCGAAAACTCTGGCATGTTCAGGAAGAACGCTGAATCGTCCATCACCAGAATACCGCCCTTACGAAGCATCGGCGCGTAGTTATTGATGTCAAGCCTTACAGCCGTGTATTCATGGCTACCATCAATGTACATTAAGTCATACGGCCCAACAGCCTGTGCTTTCTCAATCACATCCCAATCTTGGCTATATCCCTTAATGGGAACAAACCAATCTCGCGGAACGCTAAACTTGTCAAGAGCAATGTAAACATCTGCTAGATAATTCAGAGTCTTATCATAACCGTTCATCGAGTCGCCTGTTCCACAGAACGGTGACACGCCAACAGTCGTTGCTCGCTTACCGTAATGTTTAGCACACAACCCCACGAGGCTAATCCCCTGCCCTCTGTACACGCCTATCTCACAATGCGCGAATGTTTCAGGCATGGTTTCGATAATCGCGGCCCATGAAGCGTGATGGGGCCGATCATTCATACCCCAACCCGCGCTTTCCACAAAGTCCCGATGTTCTTTCAGCCACGGCGTCTGTTGTACTTCCTGGTACAATTTGTCAAACACATCCCCGTGCCATTCGGGGGTATTCTGGTAAGTCTTACATAGTTCCTCAAAAGTTGTCATTGATAATGCCCCACAATCTTATTTTTAAGTTCTTCAAAGCGGTCAAATTGATGGACTATTGCCGGGACTCGTCCATCAGGCGTATACACTAAGCCATCTTTGAAAACGTATCCCGTAATGTCTGTTAAAGCAATTGTCCATATCCAACTTCCATCATTCTCATGTAGGACAGCGGGGACTTTCCTGAAATACACCGAGTAAATTAAACTATGTTGATCACAGTTTGCCGCCGCCCCACAATTAGTCATATTGTTCAAGATATTCAGCACCGAATCTCGCCCACCCCAAATTGACCCACTGTTAATGACGGTTTTATGTGCCAACTCTTGATAGACCTCTTCCCCCCAACTTGCCTTAATGCCCGCAGAATTAAAGTGAACGTCTTGCCACACCTCAATGGATTCTTTGGCACAGTGTAATAAGTCATCTTGAAAGAACTTGCTCAAGTCAGACTGAAAAATCATGTCGCGGGTATCCACCAGCATCACTCGTTCCCATTGTGAATTCTCATTGATGGTCTTAGCCTGTTGATGGAATCTAGCAAGCATGAAACCAGTTCCCCACGGAATCCACGATAGGTCTATTGGCATTTCGGTTACATTGTACTCTTTCAGTTTTGCCTTAGAATCCTTATCCATCTGATTCTTGGCTTCTGTGAACAGCACCACATCACCCTCGAATCGCGCCCGCTCTCTAAGGCTCTTAACGAAGGGCTTGACGATATTCCAGCTATATCCCGCCCCATGAGCGAATCCCATGATACAGTTAGTCATCTCACTGATCTCCCCATCTTTCAGTCAAAAATCTAATAAACGATTGCCGATTAGGTTCTCCCCAGTACAGTACCTCTTTTGCTAGAATAGAATCGCTCCAAGATATTTGGATCATTTGCTCTTTTGCTAGTCTAATATCTGTTAAGTTCCATTGCACATATGCGGGCTTATGCACAAACTCAACAACGCCATTATTGACGCAAATCGCCCAACGGTGGTGATGATACCCAACAAAATCATTAGTGGGCGACCCCCATTGCATCCCGATCTGAGCATTCAATTCATAAGTCCAGTGAATAGTCGATATAAACCCACTTTGGGATATTCTGCTAATTTCCCTTATAAGGCCGATGGGGTCGCGTACATCTTCAACCGTCTGAGAGCAAAATGAATATCCAAATTGTTCATCTGAAAAGAATAGCATAGGATCGCAAACATCCGCCACAATCCAGTGCGACTGAGTGCATCTATCTTTTCCACTACATCTTGTGATGTGCTTCCTTGATTCATCGTATGTCAATAAGTCAACAGCATAGTCGGCTCTTGGCAATCTAGCCACGCCCGCACCAATATCCACCACGAGAATATCATCGGGGATACCATTTGTTCCCTCGGAGATTTCAAGTAATTCTTTCTCTGAACTCACACTTACTCTATTTATCACGGATTATTTCCCTTGCTATCTTCAGCGCACGCGCTATACTCTCGTCCATATCCTGATACCGATTCCGCCCCATGCGCCCCTCGACCAATAATCTATCTGTCGAATCCACTCTGTTTCGGTATCTCTGATAAAGTACCTGATTCGCTTTATCGGGAACAGGGTATTCCTCACCCCCTGATATTGGCATCTCTGCGGTAATCAGTGTGCCTTTGGTATCACTAAGCCAGATATGTTTCCACTCGATTTCCCTAAGAATACTATCGCCCATACCCGGATAATTTATTTGGCAGGCGGGTAATCGCCACTCGGTATTTTCAAAGTAAGTGTTTGTTCTGAGTTGACTTCGATACTGAAGGTGTCCGAGGTCGTGTCGGAATAGGGAATCAATTGCGCCTGTAAAGACCAGAAGTTTCCTTGCCTGATATTCTTCTCTCGTTTCCAAGTAATTCACGCCCAACTGCACGGGTATTCCATCCAGCATCTTCTGTATCCAATTGGTATATCCATCCTTCGGGACTCCCTGATACTTCTTGGTGCTAAGACGCCTATCATTACCCTGTCTAATCTCTATACGAGACGCCAATGATTTGTCCATGTCTTTAGCAGACTTACCCCATTGGCGTTCAGTATACCCCCTAATCAACTTCTCATATAATGGCTTTGGAATGCGCGATAGACATGCTTCTTCAAAGTTAGCAGGATTATCTAGCGATGTTACTTTAGGATACATATCAACCATCTCTTGCGTGATAGGCCAATCATAAATATGTCCGTTTACACAGCTCTTAACAACTGCCTCAAATGGTATAAATTCTGAAAAGCGTTGAACATATTCCCAAATGGCGTCACTAGAAGTTCTAAAATAGTGCGGCCCGTATAAATTCATCCTGATTCCATGATTAACAATGTCAGAACAATTCCCACCCACAGTATCCCGTCGCTCTAAAACAAGTACGCTCCTCCCAGCGTCCGCTAACTCTCTTGCGATGACACTTCCCGTTAGGCCACTTCCAACAATGACATATTCAGCAGATGCCATAAGCCAATCCCCAATACAAGGCTAAAGAATTTATCCTTCGCCCACTCATATAATTCCATTCCGTGAGAATAATGTTGTACAATAGTCCTGTATAAATTGCTTGACTTCTCTGGCATTGGGACAGGTCTTTTAGACCTGTTCATACTCACTAATTCCGGTATGCACCAATCTGCTTTGTGGCACAACTTAGCCATTGACTTATCAAAGCATTCCGTGAATCCCACAAATTCAAAGCCTTCGAGGTTTGATTGAGCAACTTCTAGTAGCTCCTGAGTCGGTAATGTGTTAGTCCACTCGTCAAAGTTATCAACGCCAGCCAATTGCGTAACGGATGGATGAACCACCCTAAATAGGTTACCGTTTTCAATGTTTCCCCATATATCGTGTTCTGTCGCGTTAGGATTACCACTATACATCACCGACAACACCCTGCTAACAGGATGCCACAGGAATGTAAAATATCGTGGTGGTATCTCTAATACTTTGTGAATCCCATAACAGAAGTGTCCCTGCACAACCATATAATTATTCGCGTCAATGGACTTCAACTGTTCTACCGTATGATTCATCGCTACAGGATATTCGTAATACTTTTCTAAAGAATACCGTAACGTTGTTCCGCCAGTCCTCAGTATGTGAATATGAATCAATGGTTCCCTAGTCATTGGGGATATTGTAGCATGATTTTCCCAGATGGCGTTTAACTTCCTTTGTAAGATACACGCCAAACGGTGACGTAGTGTTTTCCCAGTACGGCTCATTCTTGAGTGCGGTCAACCTGGCAAGTTCGGCCCGCATCTTGTCCTCAGTCCATCCGGCTGTAAATAGCTTAAACGAATTCTTAAGTTGTCCGATATATTGGTCTTTGAAAAAGTGATGCAAATGGACAATGGGTTGCTCGTGACACAGTACAGTTCTTGTATTAGACAACCAGAATCCCCAAGCATCTGCCTCAAACTTCAATGCGCCATCATTCAGGGCAAGTTTCCAAGCATGATCGTATCCTGCATCCCCTTGAATGAACTGCGCGTTATAAAGTGTATGGAGATACTTAAAGGATACAAAGTCGCAACTCTTAGCCCATGTCCTCCATCCTGTCTTAATTACTTCAAGCAACTGTGGCGATACAATCTCGTCGGCCTGTAGATTGAACACCCAATCCCCTTTAGAGACGTGTGACAACGCCTCGTTACTGGCGTCGCCAATGGCTTCACCATTCAGCGACGTATCTGAGCGCCACGGCGTCTCAAAAACTTCTGTGAAGTGGTATTGTTCCTGAAGATGATAGGCTAAATCCAGCGTGTCTTCACCAGACGGATCAACACAGATAATCGCCCTATCCAGAGCCGGATAGAGCGACAAGAATGATTCGGCTGGTAAATAGCCTAGTTCAACACAATTTTTCCAGCAAAACAAGCCAACTAAATCCATGATAGGCTCACTTATCAGGTGTCAGTTTCCATTCCAGCTCCCACCAATCGCCCTCGCTTCCATTCACTTTAGGGTATCCCTCTAGGATGCGCCATGCTTTAGTGGTATACGGATACGCCGCCAATGATTCTTTGGTAAAGTAGTCAAATGTCCAACGGGTGAATACCTTGCGATGGGTTGGGTCACTATAAGCCGCTCTGGTATGTTCCCCGTTGGGAACTTTTACCCATAGGATTCCGCTGGACTTTAAGGCATCGTGCATGTTATCCATGAGACGCATAAATCCATCAGTCGTCAAGTGTTCGAGAAAATGGAAGCACAGAAATTCATCTACCGCGTTATCTGCAAACACTCTATCGTCTAAAAAAAAGTTGGCTGAAAATTTCTTAAAGTCAGACCTTAAAGGAAGACCAAATTCAAGATTCCACTGAATATCAATCCCATCAGACTTGATAATGTCTACGTTCACATATCCCTTGTGTTCATATGCTTGAAGGCCCGCTCCGAGGTTGACTTTCATGAATCGCCATCCTGATCATTCTCAATCGGAACATCTCGCCACTCAGATTTTATATCGTCGTATCCATATCCCTTTTCAGTGTCCCATGTAGGGAATATCCCATCAAACTTCTGTTGGAGAACTCGGCGTCCATCACGCGCTACCCATCTAAAATTCATAGTGGGTTCCATGCTATTTACAGGAACTTTAACGCCCTGCCTATATTGGTACTCTTCTGACATTATTCCCCCACCAGCATAAAAACCGTAATAGTCACAACCGCTGCCAAAATCCACCACGGAAAGAAGTTAATCAGCAATTGCGTCTCAGTCATCGCGGGATTTAAGAACCTGATTATCAAAGACAGACCAACAACCCAACCGCCCCATACAAATAAAATGTATGGCGCGTTAGACTTCATCCATCTGCGAATCTTGGAAAGTTTGGACATAATCAATCCGCCCGCGTACTGCGTAATCCCCCGCGCTCATCCCATACCGTCAACGCATCCGTGTTAAAATCTAATGCGATCTCCCCCTCCGGCCAGTGTAACGGTCGCCACGTCACGCCTGAAGGAATAGGCTCTGGCGTTACCACATCTCCCCATAAAGGATTATCCTTGCCTGACACACGAGGATGTCCGCGCTGTACCAGCAAGCGTCTGCGGTAAAGCCCTCTCGTGTGTATGATTCTTGTGTCGAATTGTACGCGCTTCCCCTGATAGTATTGATGTTCATGCCAGCCCGCGTTCCAATATACCGTTCCGGGTCTATACAATCTTCCATGCGCCAACCAACTCGAATGATTTCCGCCAGCCATGTGCTGTTCGTCTACAATCAAGTTCAGCCATTGCGGGACGACATTAGTAACTTCTGGTGGTTGCGCCTCTAGGAAGTTTCTCGCCTCTGAAATAAACTGGTCGCTACACACTTCGTCAGCGTCAATCCAACAGACCCAATCAGGTTGTTCCGATTCAGACTCCATCTTCTTGATAATCCAGTTGCGCTGATTTCCGGGGTCTAGGAATGGATTCTCCCAAAGAGTAATATACCTTGCTCCCCATAGATATTTGTATCCGCTCGCTCCACTTAACCCATCAGAGTATCCACGAAACATACTCGCTCGATCCATCCAATATCTAATAGCCTCTGTGAATCTCGGATGATGACAAAGTGAACCTTGAGTCATTCCCCCGTCTATAAGGTAGATACGGTCACTGAATGGCGCAAGGCTATCTAGCGCATTAGCCAATACATCTTGATCATCTGGAAACGCCATGATGTAAGAATAAATCTTCATTCCAACAGTGTCACCACTAGCATTATCCCTGCAATCGCCATCCCTAACACCATCCCAAATATGGTATTGGCGTCCATCATATATAGTACCAGCGATATGAATATCCCTAGAAGATAACCAAGACAAATGCCTACTCGCAGGGAATGGTTGTGCAGTCGGTCAAAACGTCGCACGCCTATATCCTCGGCATTCCTTCGATGTGACCGTTATGCGTCACTTGAACAAATTCAGCCTTCAGGCGTAGTTCTTCGATATTGCGCGCTCCCACATAGGCAAGACCCGCGCGCATTCCACGCGCCAAAGTGTCCATCACCGTTGCCACAGAGCCATTACGTTTGACAAAGCCTGCAACGCCTTCTACATTACGCTCCTTGCCTGCCTCATCTAAACTTTCCCCAGATGCCATGCCTCGGTAGGATACCATATCGCCATTGGATACGCCCAAAGATTCGGCGCAACCGGCAAGTAGTCTCCCGGTCATTACGCAATCTGCACCTGCCACGAATGCTTTAACTATGTCTCCACTAGAATGAAGTCCGCCATCTGAGATGATCTTAATGTCTTCCTCTATTCCATAGATGTCTCGCAGTGCTGTAATTTGGGGAACACCCACGCCTGCAACGACTCTCGTGCTACAGGAACTCCCACAGCCCACGCCGACACGCATAATCTTTACACCAACATCATAGTACCTTTTGGCGGCTTGCCACGTCACGATGTTTCCCGACACCACCGTAGCACCTAACTTCACCAGCCCCTCCGCGTAGTCCAACGCTGGCTTAGAATCGCCATGTGCTACGTCAATCACTAAAACGGGTTCAGGATTTATAAATCCAACAATTCTCTTTATCAAATCCAACCCCACAGAAGGAGAAACGGCAATAGGATAGTCTCGCGCCACATCTTCCAGAATCATTGCGCTACAATAGCGATGATGTATTCCATCTCCCCCTGCCTGTCGCATGGCGCGAATCATATCCAGTCCGGTCACGGTGTCCATCGGACTGCTTATGATTCCAACTTGGAGTTTTCTCCATCCACAATCGGTAGATAAGTCCACCTCACTACGGCTGGAGAGGTCAGAATAATTTGGCACTAGGGATACATCATTGAAAGTCAAACAGGTTCGTAACGTCATAATGGCTTCTGGACTTCTTCGTATTCATAGATGAATCGAATGTCATCCAATCCATCGTATCCAATATACTGTACCTGGTACTCAGGCACACGCCGAGTGTCAATCTCGACCATTCTCCATACGTTGTCTTTGGTATCATACTGGCGGGTGAGACCATTCCATTCACGCATCTTCACCCAATAATAACCACTCTTAGTAGGATAACCGTTCATTTTAATCCCTTATTGCCATTTAAGAAATTCATCCCTATCTCCAAGAATACCCTCTAACAATCCTAACCGCTTGAGATTGTCCTATTTTATATTCCCTAGCCAACTGAGGTGTTAAAATCCCAGACTTATATTTTTCTCTGATCTCGATAACCTGATCATATGTGAGTTTACAGTGAGAATTTTTTTCATGTTTAGCAGACCTTCCCTTTTTTAGCATATCATCCAAATTCTCTCTATGAGTCCCAATGAACAAATGACCCGGATTCACACACGCTGGATTATCACAAATATGACATACATACATTCCATCTGGTATTTCGTCAATAAACATTTTGTACGATACTCTTGGGGCTGTGTACGACTTGTGGCATATGCTGAAATTGCCATATCCATTTCCAGAAATCCCACCAATCCATCGCCAACAGCCATTATCTGATTCTTCTACAAATGAGAAAAACCTTGATATGATATTCCTATACCTAGAATCACTATGTCTTATTCCAGCCATTCAAAAGCTCCCATCTAATAGAATATGAAGTTCTTCCAATAATCCATTTTGCAAAATCTGGTAAAAGATAGCTATATCTTGATTCACGGTTAGTCCATAATGGATCATTAAACCATTCATCTTTTGTAGATTTAATTGTTTCTGCGCTCTGAAGATAATGCCCGAACTTCTCTCGATCTGTCCATAAAGCGTTTGCTGCATTAAAACGAATATCAATTAAATGATCTCTGAAATGGTCGTGACAATGAACTATTGGGCTTGATTCACTAATAGCAACATTGGCTAACATTGTACATCCAGACAAAGACCACGCATCCGGCTCAAAACGGATTGCCGGACAAACACGCGCTAGTTTAACGCTATGCGTGTATCCCGCGCCATGTTGTTCATTTTGCATATTATGTTCGAGGCTTAGAACGTGAAAACGTAGACAGTCAATCCCCTTGCCGACAGCCTCGCGCCAATGATCACGTGTCTCTTGCATTAAAATAGGCGACCACAGTTCGTCGGCTTGCACATTGACAAAATGGCTGGTTCTGCATTGCGCCAAAGCGAAGTTGCTGGCAATCCCAATCACGCTTCCATCACCCGTTGCGCCAATCGGCCAAGTGAACTCAACAATGCGGACTTTCTGGGGGAACTTTGAGGCAAGAGCATTAACGAGGTTGATACTTTCAGAGTCAGAAGTAGGGTCTATGCAAATTACGCATTGGTCAACCATATCGACCGTGCTTAAAAACGATTCCAAGACGGGGTATCCCAAACGAACAACGTCTCTATAAACGTACAATCCTGTAAGTGAAAGTGTTGTCATAAATTGGATATAACCAATTCAATTTTGTACTAATTTTAGTTTCGACAATAATATGACGTATGAATAAATCATCGATCCACCCATTTTGTCGGAATCCACACCCATTCCAAGCGAAAGTTTTTAGGGATAGAAAAAATCCTTTCTTCCCAAGACTCAAAACTAAAAACTCTTGTTTCACCATTGACATTCTTTGGAATAAATAAATATCCCGAAACTATTCTAGTGTGATTGTCTATGTAGTCAACCTGTTTGAACTTCATCCCCATATCCTTATCAAGTTGTGACCGCAGAATGTTACCGTGTCCATTTTGGTTCTCCTTTAAGACCGGATATATTCAACCTGCTCAATTGGTCGGTTTGCTCCAAAGTACACCTGAACCGGGAATCTTCTCCTGTTAAGATGCGTAGCTAATCCATATGCAGTTAGTCGGTGCATCCCATCCATAACTTCTCCACGCCCTCTGGTATCAAGGATAAAGCACCCACCAAGACTGGCTATACGAGACGTTTGTGAGAAGTATCCCAAATACTCCGCAACCCTAATACCGCTCAACCTGCCAGAATACCATTGTTTACTCGGATGGAAACTTGCGGATTGATATAGAAATTCTGGATGTTCGTTTATATATTTAACGACATCTGAAAGAGGCTCGTATGGGTCTACTCGGTTCGGCAAATTTGCACAAATGTATATTTTCTTATAGTCGCCAACTTCCAAGTTTGCGATATACGAACGTGCCGCAGTAATGGTGATTCCAACATGTGTAGCAATCAATGGATGATTCTTGTATTCCTCTAAGAGTGATTGGCGTTCATTGTTCGTAAGTTCCCTGATAATCTTCATGTTCCCTCTCCTACAAATCCGTTATCTCCAAATAATCTACGCTCTGCCTTATAGCCAGCACCACTTAGGGCACTAACCATCCTGTCAGCCGCTTCGTTATTCCATGAATGCACGTTCACAATCCCAATCGTCGGATTGTTAGCGGCGATCCATCTAACTACTTCCATCCCGCAATCAGAACGGCTGCTGTCTACCCACCACTCCCCATTTAGATCGTGATCTAGCGTTACAAATCCAAACGACCCAGTAGACAAGACGTTTATCGCCCCTTGTGCGGTATGCGTAACAAATAGCTCCGCGCCGACAAACGTCTTGGTGGCAGCTAAACACCTAAATATATTATCGTCTAGGAACAACACTCTATCCATCATTCGACCTTTAGATTCATATCTTATTCTTCAACATCAAAGTGTTCCACGTATTCCTTAGTCACAATGTCGTAATAGCCAATCTTGTAGCATTTAACACACGATGCCAAACTATAGCGTGCCTGTGTTCCATAAGGTGTTTCTATAACAGGAGAATTTAGCACTATCCCAAACATAAACTGCGCCCAATCGTGAACACAATTCGACTGGCGTTCCTTTAACAGACCATCTCCATAATCAAACATGTCCTTTAGGATGTCTGTAGGGAAATGGTCTATGAGGCTCATGGATATTACTCGACCTTTAAGTTCATGTTGTATATCTCGTTGACCAGAGCGACAATCTTCTTAGCCGTTGCCCTAGATACTTCATTAGGTGCTAATGACACACTGCTCATGTTGTCAGCGAATGTAAAACCACCACTAACAATAAACGTAGAATCATCGTTGTATTTACCCACTGAAATGTGAATATCTCTGACTTTACTCCACGATGGTTTTTTCATTACTGAACACCTTTTTCACTACATCCTCATCCTTATTATTGGACATAACCAGTTCAAATTTGTACTAACAATTTGTGACCGCAACCTGCTGTGCTATATCTCCCCAGACATTCGCATTTTACAGGAGGTTGCGGTCTTGAATCCATCATATCACCAAAGAAGGAGTCAGCGCAATGTTACTTAGGTACTACCACTCGCCCACGCCATTAAAGCAGGTTCAACGTGCTTTTTAATACATTCTACACAGATCACCCACCCATCATAGGCACTCCCATAGGGGAACTCCATCGTGAACGGACTTTGTTCACCGCAGAAGTCGCACTTAGGATAGGCAGTAAAGTACCCCTTTAGTTTGGAAATCGGAGGTAAGTTGAAATCGTCCGTATCTGACAGAGATTTGCCGGTCATCGCCATGTCATCCTCTCGCAAGTGGTTGTCACTCTCAGACCACGCCTCCGTAAATTCGCTAAGGTCTCTTCTAATTCATTCTCTTCTCTTTCTTGATACGCTCGCGCATAGTGAGGATTAGGCGACCACGCCGCAAAAGAAACATCATTCTCGTCACTTCTCCAACAAACGAAATACATTGGCTGACTCCTTTCAGCCGCATTCATATCCATAATAACGCATGACTCGTCTATCCACTTCCCAGTCATTTCATCCACCTCGCCTTAAATGCCTGTTTGTTGCGCTCTACCAACGCTTCCTGTTCTGGTGTGCGCTTACGGGTTATTCCTTCAAAGTGCGTTAGGCAGGCGCTTGGCTGATAAATTGTCGAATAGCCTTTTTCTTTGGCTAGATTGCTCATCCACAATTCTTCATAGCACAACCCTCCGACCAATTCTTCTGGGACTGTGAACAACTCACGGCGCATCAGCATACAGGCGCCTGTAACGAACGGAACTTCGGTAGTGATATTGGAGTATAAGGCGTCTTGCTCCTGATACCACCTGTGAAACCCAATGTCGTTCCGTCCCCAATTCACGTCACCGCCCGCATGTTGCAGCCGACCATCCGGGAAAACTAATTTAGCCCCCACAATGCCAACTGTTGGGTCAGATAACGGCAACACCATCATAGACAACCATGCCTTATTCGTTGCCATTACGTCATCGTTCATCATCAGAACGAGTGGCGTTGTCACTTTGTCCTCTGTCCATTTGTACGCGCCTGCGAATCCAAGATTCCTGTTGAAGTTGAAAACCTGTACATTCTCGATTGGAACATCAATGTTTTCTGCGCCATTATTGATTACCCAAATTGGCATTCGTGGCACGGTTTCGTGAATGGATGTTAGGCACTTCATTAACATCTCATAGTTGCCCATCGTTGGGATAATACAAGTCACGTCCTCTTGTCTGAACGCCAATTCCGGTTGATACCCTGGTAATGCTGGCTCTATCGGCTTGCCCTCTAGCATCAGTGCCACGCGCTGTTTGAAACTTTCCCAGTCTTGCCAATTCCGCGCCCAGATCAATCCATACTGTTGATAGCCAGCCCAAATGGATAATTTATTAGCAAGTTCTACCGTCATCTGGCGCATCTCTCGAATGTCGTCAAAGAGCAACCCCGTCTGACGATCTTTCACTACCTCTGGCATTCCGCCGCTTCTAAAGACAATCGGCACACACCCTGACGCCGCTGCCTCCAAAGGTGTAATTCCAAAGTGCTCCTGCGCCGAAGGAACCATTGGTAGGCTAATCCCCGTTGCGTGCCAGTAGATTGCTGCCTTTGCGTACATCCCCACCACTTCTTCGTCTGAGGGGTCGAACATGAACTCCACTGGCAACCCTTTAGAGAGCTCCAATAATCCCGACACGTATCCATCTTGACCTCTTTCAACAGCGCCAGCCAAAATGAGTCTCCATCCGGGTAGATTATATTGTGACTTTCGTATAGCCTCGATCATTTGCGGGTGCGCTTTGTCAGCCCAATCGTTCGCCTCTGCAAATCGAGATATATGCAATATCGCCTGTTCTTTATCCCCAACTCGGTAATAATTCTCAATGGGGATATATAACACCTGAGAGTCGCAATTCCATCTGTCTTTAATGTGCGTTGATGTATACTTACTGTTCGCAACAAGTGTTAAACCATCCGGCACGACAATATCAGGATTCGTCGGAAACATAATATGCTGAATATTGAATTTACTCGCAAGGGGATAGGCCATTCCGAAATGATTCAAGGTAAGAAATCCATCAAACTGTGATTCGATTTTAGGGTTGTACATACGAATGGGAAGGCCATGAAGTTTTGGAATCAGCCTCGGATGAATTCCAGAGGTGGAAAATATAGTGACATCATGACCAAGTTCGGAAATTGCCTTGATTTGCCAATATGCCGCCTTGAACCCACCACCAAAATTAAGCGCGTGACTTGCGAGATTAACTCCGACTTTCACCTTTCCTCCTTCTTAAATGTTGCTTAATTTCCTGATGATCTGGATTGACGCACATAGTATTTCCGCACTTCGCCTCAAATCTAATATCCACTGGAAATTCCCCATAGCGTCTAGTCCAATAGAACTTCAATATATTGATGTATTTCTTTTTGTATATCACATACATCCATCTGTATTTTCTGAAATCAAACATTCCACTCCATACCCAACATCCGCTTACAGTGTCTTCGGTTGTTCTGTTTGTCGCCAAGTATAATACTCTATCTTCGTCAGTCATTTTATTAGATTTGTCAATTGTGTAAATACTCTTAAAATTAGAACCAGCAGTCGGCGTTTTCCACGTCTTACGTTCCCATATTGCCGTTATCGTTTCGTATGCAACACCGTATATATCCGATAATTCACTTCTTGATACACACCCACTACACATCCTTATTTCGCAAACCTCTCTCCATGTCAGCTTGCTATTCCCGCAATTGTATCCAGTTAGAGATGCGCTTCTTCCCTTGTCGCAAGCGTCCTTGATATTTCCAGCGTGATCGGTCAAAAATAAATGATCTGGATTACAACAAGCACGATTATCGCATTTGTGCGCCACGATTAACCCGGCTGGTAAATCTCCATAAGCCAAGAAATAAGATAATCTGTGAGAAAGTTGCCATTTGTCCCTTCCCCATGTATAAAAATATCCGTACCCATCATGGTTAAGAGCACCCTTCCATATCCAGCAATCTCCCGATTTATCGACCTTTACCCAGAATTGTTTTATGCGCTGATCGTCTATATCTGGAGTTCGATCTACATTCCATTTTCCAGATTTTACCCATTCAAAATACTCTTCTCTCGTCTTGTGTTCTGGCTTAACTAAATTGCACACCTTACACATCGCCACGATATTGCCTAGATCAGAACTTCCCCCACGCGATTCGTCAACAATATGTCCACAATCAAAGTTTCCAAATTCTATTTTCTTATTACAAACCTGACACATCCCTCCATCTCTCTCGTAAACAAACGCCCTAACTTTAGGTTTTGCGTGTCCAGACACTTGTTCTCCTCAATAGAACCGCGCCTATCTGAGAAGGAATTGCCGCCAAGCGAATTGCCTTTGTGTCTCAGATAGGCGCGAGCCTATTTTGGAATTAAAATATGATGGCAATGTTCGCTTGGCAAAGATATTATACCATGTCTATCTTATCTTGTAAAACAACTCGTCATCGCAAGCATGTATTCCATGCTTATCGCACAAATAAGAGAAGTTTCTTTCAAGATTCTGCTGAGAGAACCAGTTGTCAGCCTGTGATTGGCTTGCGTGTTCCATGTGGGTGAGAACCGCCTTTGGCTCATAGACCACCTCAAGTCCTAGCTTCTTCACAGATAGGCAGAGAGATACATCTTCAAAAACTCCACGCTCAAATCTTGGATCGAACCCACCTACCTTGTCCCACACTTCCCGCTTAATCATCAAACATGCACCTGTGACAGCGTTAATACTACGCCACTTCTGAACCGCTGGCGCAGTAGCAATCCTCTGAGCGCAGAAATGGATAGGCCAGCCGTTCATCTCAAATTGGACGCCAGCATGTTGAACACGGCCCCGCAACATGGGATGAGGATGATTCTGTGGATAAATCAATAATGCACCACAGATAGCAGCACCATCGTCCAAGTTCTGCGCCATTGCTTCAATTGACTTGGGGAATGCCTCAGTGTCACTGTTGAGAATGAGGACATACGGCGCATCAGACTTTTTCACTAAACGCCGAACTGAAGATACGAAACCTTCGCTCCCCACGTTCCTGTAAACCGTCACATCATCCATTACTTTAAGAGCATCCTGCGTGTCTTGGTCTGAGCCATCGTCCATGATGATAATTGGATTCACGGAATCCAGCCGAGATTGCCCGCGTAGGCTCTGCACACACTTAATGATAAACATTGGTTGATTGTGCGCTGGGATCAAGACCTGCACGTTAGGCTTCATCGGGCTGTACCTCGAATAATTTTATTACAGGGTCAATTTCTTTAATGGTATTTTCTGCAATCCATTGAACTTCTGGCGACACTCCGCATTTGTCACCATACAACTGATCGGCATAAAATTGTAGCGCCTTACGCGCTTTCTTTAGCGCGTCTAGTAACTTTTCTTCATTAGGCTTCATCGGGTTGCACTCCAAACGCTTTCTCTACAGCATCTTTGTCTGAAAAGATGGATACAGGGTCATCCTCGGACATCAGATTTCTGATAGGCAGGTTGTCTTTAAGTTCCTGTTCGTCCATTACTGGGTGCTTCTGCGCGTCTTTGAGCATCAACATTAACGTCCGAACAATCCCCTCTGCTCCTTCGTCTTCATCACAGGACACAAAGTCGCGTTCTGTCCACCCGATAGGTTGGTCGTGTTCATAGTAGACTTCCACTAAACCAAAGTACGGCTGTCCTGTTTCAGACTTACGCCTTAGAATGCGATAGTTCCAAAAAGTGTCGTCAGACATTCTTTACCTCAATCTTTGCCAGTTCGCCCGCGCACTGGTTATGTCCAATTTATGTAGAGCGCGCCAACTTCATTCCACAGAATGTACAGCACGTCACCACAGTTTCTTTATCGCCCTCCACCCTGTACCACGCATTGCCACGGTGCTCTATCACTAAGGTCGGCGTGCTGGAATCAACGACAATTCTATACCTCTGCGTATCTTGAAGATATTTCTCTAGTTGCTTGCATTTATGCTGTTTATTCATTGTACCCTCAAAAGTAGTCGCCTAATCATTGTGGTAGCCTTTCAGTCCTTATGATAACTACTTGTTCTTAAATCAAGAAAGAAATCGAAGTCGGCTGGAATATCTTCGCCACTCACGGCTAAATATCTCTTAGCGACCATGCTTCCCAATGCACTATACAACAACTGCTCAGTCCACGTCAATTTCACTTTTATTTCCTTGCCTTTATCATTAAACAGAGTAGCATGAGCCATTCCATAATCATTCAAATCCCTAGAGAATCCTTGAACAAATATAGTCGCCATGACACTCCTTAGCTAATCCCTGTCGCCTTTCCGTACATCTCATATAGGCTCGCCGCGATTGCGTATCAACTCTCTAACTCAATTCCAAGATACCAGTCGTTACCGCTTGGATCAAACGATAAATACCAGACAATCTCCCCATAAGGACTATCAAATAATCGTCCCCATCGGTACGCCATATCTCCACTGCTGTTTACCGGGAATGAATTAAACCCGTCCAAATCTCGATAGCTCTCTGGTTCTTCAGCAACATCATCGATTGGTTTATACATGGGTTGCCTCATTAAATGCTTAAAACTTTCTCATACATCTCGCCAGCCCCTTGAAAAAGGCTTTCCGCCCATTCTTTCCCCTCTAGCGCCAACCTCTCTCGTTCTTCACGAGAGTCTATCAGACTGGATATGGCATCAACCCACGCAGAAGACTTATTTTCCACAAGAATACTTCCGCCCCCACAATCCTGATACGGAGGTGCATTAGTCGCCACAAAGGGAATGCCCGCCATGCCTGCTTCAATTTTTTTTAATGACGAGCGCCTATCATCGTAATTTCCGGCTAATGGTGCGATGTACAAATCAAATCTTGCGACCACTTGAGGCCAGGCGGTGAAGGGTATCCACATTCCCGAATCATATCTAACTCCGAACTTATCCATTGGAATTAAAATAGAAGGGTCTTTCGTTTGGAGGTGAATATGGACACGCGGGTAAGCGCGACAAATCGCGCCAAGCGCAGGAACAATGCCAGAATCACGAAACGACGCACTATGCGCTGACGATCCGCCCCATCCAATTACGAACTGATTATCCATCGGGCGTCTCTTTAGACCCTTCCATAAGTCGGGGTGTAACACGTTAGGCACAAACTGAATCGTTGGACAGAATGGTTTATAATCTTCCAATAATACCCTAGAAGGAACAAGTGCCGTATCGACCAGTCTCAGACTTTCCCTAAATTGATTCAGAATCGCACCGACCTTCTCCGAACCATTCGCATTATGACCAACAATGGCCTTCTTACCCCCCCGCCATGTTTTCTTAGGAATTCCACCAGAATCCGGCAACAGGTGATAGGCATCGTCAAATGTGCTGATAACCTTCTTGCCTAACGCTTTCCATTCTAGGATTCGTGGCTGAATGTCTGAAACTAGCAGGCGCTCTAAAACAATCACGTCTGCCTTACTGATAAGTTCTTGTATCTTAGGATTGGGAACAGGAGGAATAAGATTGGTGATATGGGTGATGGCGCAATGGTGTCCGCGCTCGTCTAATATCCGAGCAGGAACACGTACTCTGTGCCATGAGGTGTTTAACTCCGACGAAGTATCCGCTTCGCCCCATAAGATATTCGCCACAATACTTCCCTTTTAATAAGTAATGGTTGCTGTCCTTGTCACAACCCCGTGAATATCACACACCCACGTTGTACCTTCTTCGTGACCATAACAGGTACAATTAGGTTGTCTATTCAGAAGTTCACGCTGTACGTCAATCAGTTCCCGTAAGAGAATCTTGACGGCCTGTATCTCCGCTATCAACCAGTCCAGACGACGCTCAACCCCTGCTACGTTGTCAAACATCATTTCTTCCTAAAAGTGATTCCAGATAAAATCATTGCCGTCAATAATGGGACTCTCGCTAAACACCATATCCATACCAACTATTACTCCGCTCAAATATCCTACGGTTGACTCCAACCCAAACTCCTCAGCCAAGTCTCGAAACTTAGAAAGAATGACGATTTGCCTTTCAAATTCTTTAATCCAGTCGTTTATAGAGTTAAACTCAAAAGACCCTACAAATAACGTAGATTGATTTAGGCTATCTGAATGTACCCATTTCTTTCTGTCTATATCCCCAAACACTTTAGTTAAATCGTAAATTGAAGTATCCGTCACCTTAATACTATGACTTCCATTGAATATTGTTGCTACTTTAGATTCCTCATCATACCTAATCTCAAGCATTGCTTATTCTCCTCTCACTACCTTGTGATAAATTTCCTCTGCCGCCCTGTCGTTTTCATCTTTGATGGCGCGTTCCTCTAATGTCCATTCTACCTCAAACAGAATCTTGTGTGGCGTTGGAAACGGCCATAAAATTCCGCCTCTTGCCTTAGCGCGTCTTAGCTCCAATTCATACTTATCTAAATCAAGCAAATGTAACTTAGATAAATTTGGCTTACACTTACGCATCCACATCACTCGGACTCCACAGGCGCAGACTTCTTAGGAGCCGGTAAAACACCAGTAGGCTCTTGTTTCTCTACAGGCGTTTTCTTTTTGCGTCCCATCCTATTGCGGGCTTCTCCCAACTTATCAGGAGAACCTTTCGGCATGGTCTGTTCGGTTTCTTTAATCGTGTCACCAGAAGGACTCACCACGGTTTGTGCGTAAGTGGCCGGAGGCTTAAATAATCCGTCGTCAACTGCTTTCTGCTCCTCTTTCTTGTGAGCTAGTTCCGTTTCATAGTTAAGACCAGCCGTGCTAAGTAGAGTGTGAATCGACAATGGCCCGCTCTCGTAAAGTGGCAAGAATACTTGTGCCACTTTCGTTTCTTGTTCCAACTGCGTTGGGGCGAACTTGATCTTCAACCCCTTGAGAGGTTTAACGGCTTTAGCGTTCTGACTGGCCCACTTCTTGACAATGTATTCCACCCACCGCGTTACTTGGTCGGCTTGATACCTTGCTCTTTCAATGTAAATCTGAACGTCAATCGAAGTATTGCCCCGTCCACCGCCTGCCAACCCTAAAGTGCCAGGGGTTTCGCCGGAAACTACCTGTGAAGTGATTCCCATCTTGCGGAAGAACGATTTCGTAAGTTCGGCGTGATATTGATTCCCCGACATCTTGTCCAGACCAACAGGCGCATACACGGCCACTTCCAGCGGGTTGCGCCATACCAGCGTACCAGTCCGTTCGCCACTGATTCCCCCTAAAACGGCGTTTAAGGCTTTAAGTTCCTGTGGCATTGGCGGGTGGTCTTTGTCGCCTAGTTTGAACACCCAGAGTTGATAACGGTGTCCTTCAATAAGAGCGCGCATGGCGTCTTCATAAATGGTCTTGTCCGTTAAGTCCCTAAACCCACGAGAGAGCATTGGCATTGAATATCGCGCCCAGTTGAACTCGCGGTCACGAAGAGGCTTTAAGGTATCCCCTGAAAGCGGGACGCCAGATGCTAAATTCACGCCAATCCCGTCAGGAGGAGGATTGTCATTCCAATGACGTATTAAAGCACGGTGCATGGCAGGAGGTAGCCTAGATTCCATCAGTTGTTCCGTCCATGCCTTCTCACCCACCAGTTGCGGATCGAGTTGATACCCCCAGTTGTACCCCACGTGAACGAAAAGTGGTTTTAGGTTGACAATAGTTTCTAGGTCTTTGCCAGCCCACGTTTCATACGGGAAGGCATTGCCAAATACCCGCATGGTGCGCCACAACTCGCCTACCGTGTCTTCCAGTTCTTTTTCTTCGATGAAGTCTTCAATATCCTTGCGGAGTGATACGTCAGGACACTCTACCACCAAGTCCCTAGCCAGCAATTCCACCGGAACGTCACAGACGTTAGCGCAATCACCGTCTGTCATGTAAAAATGTTCGGCCAATTGCATCCTGCTGCGAACCTGTGGTAGCATGTAGTTGGCAGGACGTTTCTTCTCAGGGTCGTCGGCTAAGTGTAAGGCGGCTGTAAGAATGTTCGCCAACCCAGACATCGGCTCGTCGGCTCTAATACTAGAGGGGTCTATGAGGTTGCTGGACATCACCTCGAACTTGCCATAGGCATTGGCCGTAGGAGTAAGATTGAATACCTTAGAGGTAAAAAACCCATAGGCATCTTGTCCGGCGTTCTCTTCAATCACTTTGTCGTAGCTAGTGATACGGCCTGCCTTTGAAGTCCAGCGTTGAGAAGTGGAATTCCAGCCAGCCGTGATGTTATGTTGGTAGGTAGGCTCTTTGATGGTTTTTCGTCTAGGCACGTTTATTGCACCCTTTTAAGGCAATGTTGACGTAACTAGAATATCACCATAAAAGTGTTCTGTCAAGTGAACTGACATAACAAGTCCGTGCATGAACTATCGGTACTAACTTCCTATTGCCCCCAGAGGCGACTTTGACGTATAATCCCATTTATGGTAATTGATCCTGTTCCTTACCGTATCGGCGGCGCAACGAAATGGTTGATGTCGTGCGATTGGCCTGACTGCAATGAGCAGTTCTACGCTGGCGGAAATCCAGCGGGTCTGCACTACTGCCCTGAAGTTCACCGTTCAATGAATAAGGTCGCCGTAACGGTAGAAAGCCAAAAGCGACTGAGACAGGGTATCCGCACTAGGGGAACGGAACAGGATCGCAGGCTGGTTCTGAAGAAGTACGAACGAGCCTGGATGCCACACACGCCACATTGTCCTGTCTGTGGCGAAGAAATCAGTCTGACTAAGGATTGTCTATGCCCGTAAGAGTACCATACGAGGAATAGGGCTGGCAGAATGAATAATAGATGTTCCGCAATACTTTCAGCGTGCGCTGGTTTCGTCATTATAAGAACAGTTACAACTGGAACAATAGACCTATTGACGATATATGTTTCAGTATTTATGGTGTTCTTCCTAATTGGCGTTAAGATTAGAGAACATGAGTAAAATAATGGCTAAGTTTCCTAGAATGCCTCATTGGGTTGTCCTCTCTATGGATGATCGCTCCGTTGACATTGGCTCTCCATTTGGTAAGCCGGATTATCATCACGCTATCTTGTCAAAGGCAAATGTCATGGGGCTGCCCCCAGAGGAACAAGCCAAAATCCACAACCCGTGCAATCTTCTTAAAGTAGAACATGGCATACACCTGAATAAACCCATCCCAGAAGGACGCGAGGCAGCACTACTACTATATCGTATCTATGGTCGTGATGCTGTTCTGAGATGGTACAAAAGTATCCAATGGCGCAATAAACCACCCTTTGAGTTACCGTAATAAAGGAGTCAAATGATTACCGAACAACAAAAACGCAAGATGTCCGTAGAATTGGAAGACTTGATCTGGAAATATCTCAATAAGTGTAGCGAAAGTAATGTTTATCTTCCCAAGAATGACGACTTGTTAGGAACACGCATGTCCGATGCTGCCTTGCTGGTGTTGTTCCATTTGGACGAATATGAACAATGGATGAAAGAGCAAGGATACCTGAAGGATGGCTAAACCAAGTGTGGAATCTAAAGGAATCGAAACCATTCGTAAAAAGTATGGTGAAAGTGCTATCATTCGTCTAGGAGAGAACCATTACGAGAAAGTGGATGTTGTCCCCACGGGTTCTTTGGCGCTGGATTACGCACTAGGAGTGGGTGGTATTCCGCTAGGACGCATTACAGAGATATTCGGGCCTGAAGGAACTGGCAAGACGACCATCTGTCAGCATATTGTAGGGAATGCTCAAAGAGCTAATCTGCAAGTAGCCTATGTAGATATGGAACATGCCATAGACCCGAATTATGCTACTACCTGTGGAGTAGATTGGGAATCAGCATACATCAGTCAGCCAGATACCGGAGAACAGGCGCTTAATATTGTTGAGGTATTAGTCAATTCAGGAGGACAATGGGTAATCATTGTAGATTCTGTGGCCGCTCTTGTTCCACAGGCTGAAATTGAGGGAGATATGGGCGCGAGCCATATGGGGTTGCAGGCCAGGCTAATGTCACAAGCCATGCGGAAACTATCGGGGATTACCAAGAAAAGCAATTCGGCAATTATCTTCTCGAATCAAATCAGAATGAAAATAGGCGTTGTGTTCGGAAATCCCGAAACAACAACTGGCGGGAATGCCCTAAAGTTCTATTCAACAGTCCGTATGGATGTTCGTAAAATAGAGACCATTAAAGGAAAAGAAGACCCCATTGGAAACAAGGTTAAAGTTCGTGTCGTCAAGAATAAAGTCGCCCCACCCTTCCGCGAGGCCGTGTTCAATATCATTTACGGACAGGGAATTAGTCGAGAATCAGAACTATTAGATATTGGAAGCAAATGGGATATTGTCACAAAACGGGGAGCGCACTACTATTATGGGGACGATAAAATAGGACAGGGAGAGCAGAATTCCGTCCTGTTTCTTAAAGAGCATTCTGGCATGGCTTCCGAGATAGAAGGTAAAATACGAGCAAGATTCCCAACATCTACCCTGCCTGACGTAGCACATGTGAGTGATCCCCAAGAAGAAGATGAGGCAGAATTGTGACACATCAAGAAGAACTCATACGTCGCGGTTGGATATTAGAATTATGGTTTGAAACTAACAATGTTAGGCTTATCGCATGGAACAAAAAAGAATACAAAGAGTTCAATGGAGCAACTATTAAAGATGTACTAGAAAAGGCCATGTTGGAATGCACAGAAAACGAGGCGGAACTGTGACCGGCTATATCAAAAAACTTACCAATTGGGTATCTGTTACTTGCCCAAATTGCAATAGAGTCATTGGATACGATGATGACTCTTACTTAGACATCAAGGCTGCAAAATGTCCATATTGTCACAGGTGGTTCTACATGGCCGATGCCAAGAAAGAGATAGTAACAGTGGACGTTCCAGATTACGGACAGTTCTGACATAAATTCTACATAACTGGTTCAAAATTGTACTGGCGCAAGTAATAAAGGAGCAACATGGACTTTGGCGTGCTGGTGTTTACACTTCTAGTTTCCATAGTCGCGCTTCTTGACTGGAAATACCGTAGGAGTCACCAATGATAGGACAGGGTGTTGTTGAATATGCTCTCTTGTTGGCGCTTGTCATCATTACGATAATCGTGATATTATCCTTAATGGGCGCGGCAGTCGGGAATGTGTTCTCGAATATGTATGCCAACCTATGAACAACTTTGAGAACGAATGGAATCTGAAAATCAGGCTAATTTGCTCTAGCGAATCTGAACTGGATCGCGCAGAATATGTCTCTTATCTCATAATGGGGATTGGACTAGCTAGATTAACAGAGAAAGAACACCCCAAATACTTCAAGGTCAATAAAGTGATCCGAGATAAATTAGCACAATGGTCAGAGAATTTTTCACAATATCAATTGTTCGTAGATGGCTGTTGGCTACTTATGCAGCATTATGATACTAGCAATTTGCTAAAGAGTGACTACTGGACGCTAGTAGAACTTCACCGTAGATGGTCATCCTTGATCAATATCTCCTTCTTCTATGGGAATCGTTACCAGATTGAGAACTTCGTCCCGTTCGCCAGTAAGATTGTGACGGATTTAGTCACAGAACTGCTAAGGCGTAAGAAGAAACTACCATTGACCAAAGTAGACCGGCCTACGAATTGGAGGCTGGACGCCAAACAGGTGAAGGCGCAGATAGACCCCCTCAAGGTGTTTGAGTATTACCTACCTGATATGAAGAAGAACGGCAGGTATTACAAGGCAACCTGCCTGTGGCATGAGGATAAACACCCTTCTCTGGTGGTTTACCCAGAGGGACACTGCCATTGCCATTCCTGCAACATGCACCAGGACACCTATGGCATAATCATGGATCAAGAGAAATGCGATTTCGCCACGGCCATTGCAAGAGCCGTGGAACTAGGAGGATAGGTACAAAATGGACGCGCTATATGTCTTTCGTTGCCCATACCACGGCCCAGAAACAAGCGTATTCTGTTTTCGAGCGTTCACAGAAGAAAATATCCATCTATGGAAGAAGTATTACAGGATACGATATGAAAAAGTCGAATTCGAGGAAGGTGAGAAAGAAAAGTTGATTCATAATTTGCTTCATCCGACCCCTTGACAACTAGAGAATATCGCATACAAATAAGGAGGAAATCTCAATGACATTTGACCCATTCTCTTATGGTGGAGATCATCCATTTATGTGTAGCTACTGTGCTGGTATGGGATATGAAGACTACCCGTCAAATCAGATACCTTGCAGAATTGGGGGTCATAAAGATCAATACGAATCCAACCTTGAAGATGTCATGGCAATGTTGGGCGGATTTCGTAAAGAATATGACTCTAGCACTCATGGGAATTGTCCCTATTGTAAGGCGGCTGGTAGAGAAATTGGAGTCGATTGCGAGCACTGGGATGGTCTGGGATGGATGAAGGATTCAAATAAGAATAAATACAAGGATACAATTTTTAGATAAGGATGCGATAATATGGAATACAAAATGGGTGATAAATCAGTGTGTAAGTCGTGTGGAAGACCAATTGAATACGTTGGCCCGTATTGGCGTCATGTTGGGAAAGAATATCGCCATGTTGCGGAACCAATTGTGTCCAAAGACACTACCCACGAGGCAGAACAGCCCCTTGACAAAACGGAAGTTTAGCTTACACTTATCCCTAGAAAGTGAATAGTCGTGGGATGGCGACCTACGATCTGAGCGAATAGAGCAGAGTCCTCGTGTTTTCACGGGACGGTTTGGTTTACCTTTACTTTGCTCTATTCGCAGAGGCTAGGCCAGCCAGCCGACCAAACCGTGCCATGAACATACGAGGACTTTTTAATAATGGAAATCTTTAAGGCACAATCAAGAAACAATCATAAATTCTTAAAGAAAAATAATACGGGATTATTTGGTAGCGTAAAAGCAAGATACAAAGCAAGACACTCGTTGAAATCCGAATGGTTAGAAGATGATACATGGAGAGTATTTGGCGGAGAGAGCGTTCACTTAGTAATAGTTGGTAGAGACCATATCGATCCTAGAACATATAAATGCGACTGTGGCGCTCAAGAGAAGTCTCCCTACCAAGTATGTAGCCACATGCTGTGTGTTTACTACGAGATGTAAAGTTACACGTCATCCTACCCGCAAGATGCGGTAGGCGTGGCGTGTTTTTCGTTTAGGAGGTGAAAAATGTACACCTATGACAAATATAAAGCAAAAGAACTCTATCAATACGTCAGACAGTTCATAGAAGAAAACGCAGAAGCAACTGGAGATTTGCATCATCCATACAAGTTGGGTCATGAAAGATATGAGGAATTCGTGTCTGAGTGTATCAATATAATGACAGAACTAAAAATAGTCTGGGCTGGCAAGGCGCTAGAGTGGACTCCCAGACCTTCCTGTGTAGTCCTAGATAAAGATAATGAGTGTATAGATATTCCTTCGCATGGTTATTTTATTCCACTGGACGATATAAAATGCAGGGCAGATATAATCCAATGGATTGACCATCTTATTGAAAAAGCATGGGTCGATGACGAAATTATAGAAGATTTTATCAAAGTGTCATGCGCCCACATTGGAGTAGGTGTGTATCCAAACTATAAAACAAACGGAAAAGATAACGGAAACAAAAGGGACACTATATCTCCATCGGTTAGATATGATGTAATGCTGCGCGACAAGTTCAGGTGTCAACTCTGCGGAAGAGATCAAACGGACGGAATCAAGTTGCATATAGATCATATATACCCTGTCGTGCTTGGCGGAGAGTCCAATATGGTCAATCTGCGAACACTGTGCAATGAATGTAATCATGGGAAATCATATAAAGTCGAGAGATAACATGGAAAGAAATAGACTTGGCGGAAGAAACGGAAAAGTAGAAAATAAGCAAAGATGGGCTAGACGAAGCAGAAAGAATTACAGAATTCCAAAAGAATCAAAGAACGGAACTCGCGGATACGTGTACATATTCAATATCCATTATAACGGTCTATACAAAGTGGGATGGGCTGGAAATTGGCAATCTCGCCTTAAAGAATTACAAGCCTCAAATCCAAAAGTAGAAATGGTGCTGGCGGTCAGAGTCGGAGACGCTAGAAATTGCGAGAGTTATCTTCATCATCATTTCAGAAAAGTACACGCAGAACGCGAATTGTTCAGGCTAACAAAAGAACAAATTGACTATGCCACTTCGTACTTAAACGAAAACACACCCAAGACAACAGCAGGGTCTATTCCTATTCCAGAATCACCACCTAATCCGTATCTATTAGGATGGATGTCTCGTCGTAAAGAAGATATACAAGACAACAGCGCCGACTGACGCCATAAGCAATAATTTACCAAGTTCTCATCATGCCCGACCCCAACCCGACTTGGCGGAGTGGGTTATAAATCGCAGACTGGTGCTAACTCGTAGAATGGCGGAGAGCGGGGCAGACCTGCGCCCGTGGCAGGTAAGAACGCAAACCAACTTGGGAATGCCAACCGCCTAACTGCTCGCTAGTGGAACGCGGGGAAACCCGTTGACTACGGGGATGCTTACCGGACAGCCGGAATGCCAGTCGAAAATCCTAACTCGCAAGAGAAGGATAAAATATACCAGTTCCGATACCTGTACCGTCGAGATGACGTTATAAGGCGTTTCAGCGCCGAATGGTAAGGGTGTACCAAGTCGAGTTTCACCGTAGGAATACGGCAAGGTGATATAGGAACCGATACCTTGTGGACTTGGGGCGTAGGCTGATGACTACGAGTAGGCGACGTTTTACAGCCAGGGTAGGAAGGCCGTATCTTGTCTTTCACACGTGTTAATTATCATAGAAGTCGTCTGTTTAGTAGTGTTCGCGCAATAGTCATTTCTAAGCGCCGTATCTGGCGGGGGGTTGCCTGACAGTCGTTCTGACGGCGCTAGGCGATAGCCAAAAGACGCTATCGCCAGTGTAAGTTCGCCTAGACTAAACGCTACACCGCGCAACAGCAGCCGTATCGCTGTTGCGCTGCGCGTAGCGCACTTCTCTGCTCTGATAGGCGTTAGTGGCGCAAAAGGAACTTCCCTGTGAAGGTGGATTGGCGGCTCTGGCACTGAGGTACTATTGTGTTGGTTGGGACAGAAGACTATAATTGTAGAAACGGGTAAGTCTTGGAGGGTAGAATGTCTGCTGACCTGCATATTCACATAGCGACCCCGAACATTACAGATGAGCATTTCAAATGCTTCTTTAGTAATACATTGGGCAGTAAGTGGTTCTCAATGTCCTTATATAATTGCGAAGACAAAGTTCACCGTGATATAGATTACAATAGAACTTGTAAACAATTCAATGAAGAATATCATCGCATCTGGAAGACGATACCTGAGTTGCCGAAAGAAGAGCAGGATAGATGGAGTGAACTTCTTGAAGAACATTATAAGCGAGTTGGCTATGAATGCAGGCATCATAGTGATATTTACAGCACGCCAAATATCTGGGTTGGTGAAGTGTCATGGCTTAAGGCAGGACTATTTGAAGACCCCTACACCTTTATTCCAGACACTATAGGACTCGTCTCAGACATCATTGGAGAAGACTTACCTGTGATAGACGACGACTTGATCGGCAAGGTTGTGTCGGCCTTCAATGAACCTAATAGTACAAGTTACAGTCTGGCGGAGTGTGACGACGTTAAGGCATTCTTGGAGCAGCACCGTGGACAGCGAGTGTTTACGGTGAGTTGGTGAAAAACATGGATAATCTATACAGACTTCCAAATGGCAATATGACAGCGAGTATTCACTCTTACTTAGAAGAATGGAAGAGCCTCGGACAAGTCCTAGAAGACATTGTGGGTGAGAGCCTTATAGGGTTCGATCCTGGATATACATTTGAGCACGGGCACAATACTTTCCGTGTCCCTACAGATATTGCGATCCGTATCGTAGAGAAGTGTAGGCATGGCAACGTATAAACTCTATAACTGCGATTGTCTTGATCTATTCAAGACGGACGGATTCGAGTGGTAGGGAACTTACATAACGAGTCCGTCCACGTACTGGTACTAACTTCCCATTCACAACACTGGCGACTAGGCGTATCATTAAAGAAAACACGAGACACATTGAGGTATAAACATGGACAGGGATAATCCTATTTCATCCCATTTATCACAGCACAACATCCTCCTCAAAGGAGAAAGATGGGTGATCATGTTCAGCCTTAGTGGAAGTAATGTGTGGCAGGATAGGAAATAACAATGTCTAAACACCAACCAGATTATCTCCCCGAAAGGCTCTGTCCCACCTGTGGACAGCCCATCAGAAACAGACCGCCTCGTGACGAAGATGGCGAAGACGAATACATACCATCTCCATTACAACCACAACCACGAGACCAGAATCAGAATCGCCCAGGTGGGCCTACCCATAAAGGCAAAGGCAAGAATAAGAGACGTGGATCGTCAGATAGACTCAATACGTTGATTGTCGTTGTGGCTGTGATTGTTGTAGTGTTAGTTTTAGTTGCACCATTGCTAGGAAACTAACTATGTCATTAGGACAAATCCTGTTTGTAGCTAGTGTCGTGGCGGGATTCCTTGAGTTTCTTCCCTGCTGGAACGAGAAAGAAAGGAAACGACTATTGTCTCTAGCCATTTCTTTGCTTGTAATGAGTTTGATAGTAGTCGCAGTTGGATAACATACTTACACGGGGTCGGCCTGTTTCTTTAAGAACGCCAAGCCAATTCCTAGAGCATCTGCAACATGGTCTGATACGGTTGTTCCTAGCATCTCTGAGGCGCATTTGACCATATGCGCCTTTCTGATTTCTCTCTTGGTTTTTACGTCTGTAATACCGGTTAGTACGTGCATAGCCTCATAGGGAGTGATGACTTCAACCTGGCACTTCATATCCCTGGCAGCGGCCCAGATATGAGATTGGACGCGCACTAGGGTTTCAAAGACTTTCACCTGTGGCTTTCTTTCCACCCTACCCGTCTTATTGTTTCTTACAGGATAGTAATTCAAATATAAGTCTTCTACGACACATATTACGTGGTATCCCTCGTCTTGGAGCGTCCCAATATGGTCTCTCACCCAATCTCTGACAAGATCATAGTTCGGAGGGTCGGCTCGTTCTTCACCGTATGATTCGATAACGTCTCCAATCATTACTGCCCACCCAATGTGTGTGGAACTCTGGTCGAGCGCAAAGATAGCAGTTTTTCCATTCATAGGTTCATTATGTCAGACTTATGGCAACAGGTCAACCATTACTTTTGTACCATAGCATTCACAGGAAGTTCTATGCTAAAATGTAATTACTATGACACCACTTAGAGTTGAAGACGATATTATCTGTATACAATTCATCAATGATACCCCAGAAGGCGCACTATCAGACGCGGCACAATGGCTGGACATAAAACACAGCACTGGCAGGAAAAACTCATTTTATTTTCTTGACTTGACAATGTATCACGACTCCGAACTTGGGTGGAGTCTATCGGTTTATTGTAAAGTCCACTAACAACTAAACGTATCTAAGGAGACCAATGAAGAAGAAGATGATTATCGAGATGGCTATTAGTGAATTGAAAGATTATGATTGGCTTAGTTTTCCCAAAGGAGATGGCGATATAGAATTCGTCGGCGATGATAACATTCCAGAAGCGGCAAAGTCGCTCGAATTGTCTCCTCTTGCGGTGAAAGCAATCCGTGATTCGCTTAACTATATGGGAAATGAAATTGTTAGTAGACTAGAGGAAGACCTCAAGGACATCTTTAAGAGAGTGTCATGAACGATCATTCCGACTTCAGACTTCTACGGTATCCACAGCCTAAGTGTTGTGCTACCTGCTCCGAGTGGCGCGTCACCGTCAAGGGGCGTGAAGTACACCCCGAAAGCGTGGCATGTCGTTTACAACCCGCTATGACGGGAATGTACATGACCAAGAAGGTGTGTGACTCATGGTGGTCTGAATACCTGAACAACCCCCTCACGGGCGGTCTGTATTATCAATTGCTAGAGCCGAATATGGTGTGAAACTAAGACGGAAATCCGGCGTCTAGCCCATCCGTTTTAGGGTACAGGCAGAGCGGCGTGAGAGCAAGTGTGTGGTGTGGGACAAGTGCGTAGTACCTTGATTGGATACTCTGCCTGTACCAACTTATTGAGGTGAAGCCATGAAAGTCTCAGAACTTAAAAAACTCATAGAATTCACTTTGGCGGATATGCAAAGATACTACACCATTCGTAACGCCGTGAGGATTTCATAATGACCGAAGAAAAACTATGTGAATTTTGCGGAAAGCCAGCAACGCTAGCTTTAGACCAGTTGGTGTTTTATTGCGATGAATGCAGGCATAAATATTGGCCTGAAATCATGCGTCTATGTAACGAGCGCGATGAACAGATTTTCACGGGCATTAAGAAGGAATTATGAAGTGATCGACGACTTGTGGTGCGGCTTCTTAATGGGGTGTGCTATCGGGTTCGATTTAGATTCCGATGACGTGGAGTCCATTCTTGAGAAGGTTGGTCTGTCTAAAGATAACTCCCTTACCGCCTGCCAATATGCCATTAAGGAATACGTTGGAGATATAGCGTGGTGGAGAGGCATCAGCGCCATTAGGGATAGGGCGGAAGGATAATACTCTATGAAAAGCATTTACTATCATCTACTGTGCTTATTTGGATTTCACGATAAATTGAAAGAATACCATTATACGCAATTTCAAACATTATATGCGTGTTCTCGTTGCGGAAAGTTATCGAAAGAGTCCGGCAGGATTCTCCAAAATTACCATCCAGGCGGTAAACCATGAAAGGCTCAAAATGACTGACGACTTGTGGTGCAATTTCTTGCTGAGATGTTTTCTTGTGTCTGCTATGAATCGAGATGCTGTGGAGGCCGTTCTTGAGAAGAGTGGCCTCTCAAAAGACAGCTCCCTTACCGCCTGTCAGTTTGCAATTATGGAAGATATTGGAGACGCAGCGTGGTGGAGGGGAATCAATTTTATTAGAGAAAGAACCGGAGGATAATCACTGCCACGGGCTTCTCCACGCTTCTGGCTCTTGATACCTTGAAGCGCCACTTGCCACACCCCGTTTAGTCCAACCCATTGCGGAAACCATTTCACTGTAATCGAATACTTCCTCGATCATTGTGTTTTCAAGTTCTACGATGCAGTCAATTACAGCTCTGATAGAGTCGCAAATTTGATCTTGCGCCACTTTGTTTATTTTGGGAACCGAGTAGACAACATGGTACTCGGTGCGTTGCTCTACAGTTGCTAACATTTCGCTTTCCAATTCAGCATCGTAACCCATCTCGAAACGAGGTTCTGTTTTTGCCTCAAGGATCGAATTGCTCATATATGCTTTCCACATATGGGTGAGAAAGTGCTTGCGGCCCATCTTGATCACTTTCTTGTCTTTGCGATGCTGTTCAACATCAACGTAATGTTCTGTCTCTGGTGTGATTACTCTATTGGTTACAATATCAACTTCTGTGGAAGCGCCTTGTTTAGTTTCTTTACAGTGTCCTTCAAATAAGTAACGATTATCGTCCGATAAAAGCATCTGATAAAATTCTGGTGAGTCTACCGATACCATTGTGCAACGATAATTCAACACCGAAGTCCATAAATATTTCAACACCATAATTTGCTTATCCACAGGAACTTGATACAGACTTATTCTAGCGTAGGTTTGCCACGGCGCTTTTTCTTCATACTGAACAGCAATAGTTAGCGTGGCTGGGTCGGGACTAAGCCCATAATCTGCCCCGATAACGGCTCTATAGCATTGCGCCTGTGGTACACGAATCGCGGCAGGCAATGTATTATTTGCAAAGTGCTCCTGTAGCGTCATATATGTATTTTTTGAAATATAAACATTATGCGTCCCCCATTTCACGACGCCTGATGGAAACGACCCCGCTGCCTCGTCGCCCCATTCTCCCTTAATTTGGGTGATATATTCGGGTGCGTCCTTACCACCATATTCGCGTTCGATTTCTTTACGATATTTGCGATCCACCAAAAATCGTGGATTACCAGTTAGCATGGAGAACTTGTGGCGCGACCAGTTCCGTGCACCTTCTTTGGTGGTATCTAATCTATAGAACGGTGTGCTACGAACACCGTTAGGAACACCAGCATACACCCATTTGCAATCAGGCATTGCACCAGCAAGACGAGAACGATGATTAAGAGAATTAGAATACTGGGTTTCATCAGAAAATACAAGACGAGGATGGATGCCTTGCATGTTTCTATCATCTCCTGCAATACCTTCAATACGACCATAGATGGTCAACCCAGTCTTAGTTGAAAGAGAAGGTGAATCGCCGCGTCTGCGGTCTATCACTAGAGATTTTGCAAAGGGCTGTTGGTCAATATCCATATACAACCGTTCAATCAATGGCGTCAGGTGAACTTGTGCTGGTGTGACTATTAAGATTTCTTCCTTCTTGTCTAGTTTTTCTTCTAATTGGCTAGGTAGATATGTTACAAGGTCTCTGAGGATTCTAGCTCTAAGACTAATGGTTTTACCAACATTACGCGAGGTACAGAGAAGGATGCGTTTTGAATTATCACAGAACATCGCTTTCTGCGGTATGGTCATTTCCATTGACAGGTCTGACTTAAAGAAAAATTGACCAAAAAGGAGTTGATCCAACAATATCATTCCGAGACTTAGCGCCTCGTCGTTTTCTTCTATTTTGTGTCTAGTCTTCATACTCCTATCGTACCACGAGTTATGTCAATACACAATAACTGGTTCAGTGGCGTACTAATATCCTATTGTGGTAGGTGAGGGAAGAGTGGTAAGATAACAGCAACGGCTGAGTAGGTGTGAGAGGTAACAGACCACGATGAATGATCGTCATGGCACTAATCTGGGGAAACGAGAACGACTGGCTAGAAAACGGCGTCGGCGCGGTGCGATGCTATCCAACGGTAGATGGTTCAAAGTCGGCTTGAAGCACCTAGATCGGGAGATCAGGAAGAGTCTGTCTGTGGCCGATGCCGGAAGGTCGGGGAACGACGCGCCCTAGAGTCTACCGGGTAGGTTCGTTCCCGCTTTTATTTACAAGGAGTTAATCAATGTCAAGAACATATAGTCGCCGTTGGTGTTTCGTGTGTGGTCGTGACATTTCTTCCGCAGGGTTGGCGTGGTACAACCATTGCATGAAGCACGTCCGTGAAGGGAAGATGAGAAAAGTAAATTTCACCAACAAGCTTTATAGAGACAGAATTGACTTCGAGATAATCAAGGGAATTAAGATTATCCCAATGCCTAAGAATCCGGCTTATCGGGTTACAGCGAAGGAATACGATAATGCCATGCGGAGGTACTACGCCAACTTACATGAAGAAGCACAATAATGGATACCTCAAAGGTAACTAAAGTATTCTTTGGCGCTAAGGGTGACGCTGAGTTAGTTGTCATGTTATTGAACCGCTGGCACTCGTCCAGGTGCAGTCATCCTGCGGTGGCAAACGAGGCCGAGGCGGTAGCAGACGCCTTTCAGCGCCACTCGGACGAAAGTCACCTATCTGACTTCGAGACGTGTGATGACTTGGCGTGCAGACTGGCGCTGATGCTGGAACAGGCGTATGGGTGGATTGACGACGACCTGTCAACCTACAACGAGGAACGACAATGAGATTCAAGTTAATGACCAAACCAGAGTCAGACACAAAACTCTTATCAGACGACAAGATTGAAGAGATATTGAGACATTACGAGAACGACTTTGGAGATCATCCAGAATATCGGTTTATGGCGAATAGAATAAAAGAGGTTCGCGGGGATGATGCGTACAAGAAGTATGTGGAATCGTTGGGCGCTGTTAATTTCTGGTTTGGTTCGGCGTGGTATTGTGAATACGCGGAATTTGTTAGATTCTGTCTGAACTCTCTTGGAAATGATATTGCCACATACTTTATTGATACGATTCTAAGCGAAGACGAGAAGTTGTCAAGTGATGCCGGACGCAGAGCGTGTAATACAATGTATTTCATTGATGAGTGTTATCATAAAAACATTCACATTCATGGACACGACAGATTATAATCTCCATCGTTTGATGCGCGACTTGTCTACTTATAATGAGGAACGACAATGAAGACAATTGCTAAAGCGGGTATTCTTTTGATGTTCATTGCTGTTGCCGGTTTTGTGCTACTTGCGCCTACACAACTCCTATCGGAAGTTCTAGCCGCAGTTGCCAGAGTATTTTTCGCCGTTCTGATTACAGCGTTTGGATTTTACATCGCCACCCGTGAAAAGGAATGACAGTGATGGACATCTACATTGCTATCTGCTGTGACCGTCACATTGATGAAGTAGTGAAAGTTTTTACTTCCCCTGAATTAGCAATTGAATACGCTAAAACATTCGCCACGAGTGGTGGTATCTGGAACGAGAAAACAGATATTGAAGAAAGTTTGACTGACTCGATGATTCGTTCAGGCTGTCTATATTACGCCACATACTCCCCTGAAGGGGATAGTGTCCGTGTTGAAAAGAGCGTATTAGACCCATTGGTGTAAAGATTCGTGAGGAGTGACAGTGACTATCCAATACACTAGAGACAAAGAGGGTGTTATCAAATCGGTATTTGATACTGCCGGTGTTGCTCTAAATGAGCTGGCATGTGTCCGCAAGGCAATGTTTGTCTCTGCCGATTTGCGGGGACAGTATCTTAAAGACCCCTACAGCATCCACAATGACCTTGAGATTATGGAACAGCACATCCAGAGTCAGATCGGCGCATTGGAACAAGAGATTATCCTCTACCGACGACTGGTGCATGATATTCAGGAAGAACTAAAATGACCGATCTTTTCACCTTTGCGACTATTGAAATTTTCATAGCTGGGGTCATTATCTCCGCGATTAACAAACGAGACGATAAAAACGTGTCTTATTTTGACGCTGGATGTTTGTTCATAATGTCTTTTGTTATCATTGAAATTCTCCTTCTTGCGCTTATTGGTGTTCTTTATCTATTGGGGTTAGTGGAACGTGGTTAGTCATCATCGTCTGCTAGTTCTTCTTCCAACTGACGCTTCGTTAATTTCTGGATTCCCCCGGCTTTCTCTAATTCACTAAAGAGAAACTTCTGATAATTCGCTTGGCTAATATATATCTCTCCTTTACATTTCGGACAAATCGTCTGGAAACTCCATTTAATCTCATAGGCAAAAGCGTACAGGATGTGTCCCATTCTCAGTTCTATTCGCGCCTCTTGTGCTAGACAATGAGGACACACGATAGCAATAGCGCGTTTGTAGATGAACTCTTTCGCCTCTTTGTGTATGGTAGGGAAGTACAATTCCAATTCAGACTCTTGTTCGGTAAGATTAGACTTCCGGTCGATTCTCAAAGATGCTGCTAGTTGACGTGCTTCCCCTGAGAGGGATTTGGCGCTATCCGAGACGTATTTAATATCCTGTGGCGATGCAGTGCCCAGAACCATAAGTGCAGCCTTCCGGTTAGCCAATTCACTCAACACGTTCAGTTCGGCCAGGGTCTTTAGTTGTTCTCGGTCGGTGGTCGTTACGGTAGACTCGTCAAAGTCATCTAGCAGTTCTTTAAGGCGCTCTGCCACGAGTTTGTTGAACTGGTCTAGGTCAATGTCCAATGAAGGTGTGCTGCGAGGCCGTTTGCCGCCACGGTCTTTGACAGGTTCTTCTTCTAGGTCTTCTAGTTCATCGTCTAAATCAGTCATCAGCGATCCTTGTTAAGATGACGTTTTACCACATCTATAAAATTGCGTTGAATGGGATTCCCAGATTCGGCGGATTCAACATTAAAGGTAACAGCGCCTCTAAATGTTCTATAGTAAAACGTAACGACATCGAATCTTGCCTTCCTAAGTATATACTCTATCTTAGAAATCCTTTTATAACAATCACTACCTTCATAAGTGATTGACTTGGGATTGTTATCTACTTCTCCACAAGTAGTCATTATCCCGCGCCCGCGAATTGTTTTATAGTATCTCATTTTATTAGTCATACATCATTCTCTCATGCGTGCATTTTACCACAATTTACATAATGAATACGCGGGCGCATTAGCAAAACAAAAAGCGACACGGGTTAGGTGTCGCTCTTGGTAGATGTTCAGTTATCACTCTTTGGCGAAGTCGGAGATCAAGTTTGGTGTAGCCACATCAAAGCCAACGCAATCCAGCATACCGGCATCGTTTTGATCCGCAATCGAGAATTCGGTAGAGGTCATCCCCACGATAACCAGCTTCGCTGGAATACCCATCTTCTGACGATATTCTTGAAGCGCCTGAACGGGATGAATGCTCCCGGCCCAGGTCTCCGAATCCGTGTACACGGCAAATACGTCGATCTTCATCTTGTTCTGCAAGGCGTAGATCATCGGCAACGCGCAGTCCGTTCCGCCAAATGGAAGTCCTGACAACTTGCGAATCACATCGTCAAGACGCTGACGCTTAGAGATGTCGATGGTTGAGATACCGCTTTCGTTTCCCCACCCTCCACGGCCAGACTTCGTGCCACTAAAGTTCGTTCCTGCGCTAGAGAAGATAGTTGTTACGGTATTATCTTCAACCGCTGAAGTCACCAGCGACATTGCTGCCGAACCGATACGTGGTGTAATCCCCGGCATACCAGAGATAACACCACCTTCCATCGACCCAGACACATCCAGCGCCAGCATGAAATTCTTGCCTGTTGGCTCGACATTGCCGAATGCGGCGTAGAATGCACCATCCAGCGCATCTACCACCTTCGTTACAGGCGTCCACGTATTGCTACCTCGTTCACCGTGTCCCTGTTCATAGGTCTTCAGCGCAACCAAGACCTGTAGCGGGTGAACGCGAGACTTGCGAAGGCGCTCTGAATCTGCCAGTTGCGCCACGACTTTCTTTGTCCCGTCTGACATCGGCGCAATCACACCCACGCGGGTCATCGTTGCCAGGTTACGGATCATTGCCATCATTGGCATATCTTGGAGTAACGCTTCCCACACTTCTGGCTCATTCAACCATTGCGTTGGAATAGCCTCACGTGGCAATCGGTAGTCTGTGATGATCAGAACGGCATCGTGCTTGTTATCTACCTTCTTGATTGCCTCAACTGCACTAATAACCAGTGGAATATCTCTGTATGGCTCGCCTACGAAGCCGTCTACAATCCACTTATAGATAGCGCGATGTTCCTCTGAGGCAGGAGTAGGGTGAGACAATCGCAATAGATCGGCGTGTGTCCATCCTTCGCGCTGCTGGTACTTGACGGCCTGATATGCCAAGTCCTTCGGCGTCTTCGCGCTGTACCATGCACCAACGGCATTCCGCAGGCCACGCCCCCATCCACGGAACTGTTGCACATATTCCGCGAATGTAAACAGGTGTGTGCCCGTGCGCGCTACGGACGGCAAGGCGTCCAGCGCAACCTTGCGTGTCTCAGTGTTACCCGTTCCAGCGCACATTGCCAAAACGAACAGCGCCGGGTCGTTCTTTGGCGCACGTCCTGCATCGCTGATTTCCACAACACGATTTACCACGCGCACACCATCAATAGCGATGCAACGCGCTACGGCTTGTGCATTATCGGCAACCAGCTTGTGTTCACCGATGTAATACGTTCCTCCCTCTGCGCCCAATACAAGAAACCTGTCCAGGCGCTTCCAGTCATCTACAGCGAATGAAAATCCGCCCGCGCTGTTGGCGACCATCGCCTTGCCAAGAATCGGCTCTGATTGCGGTGTTCTCTTAGTCGAAACTGCCTTGTATGCCCCTGTAGCCATTTCCTGCCTCCTGTGAGTGTAAACAAAAAGAGCGAACAGATCACGCGATCCGCTCGCTCTTATAGTTCGGTAGGTTGAACAAGTTGGTGTTAGACGGGGTTTATCATTGTAGGAGATAACCGTCCGACTTCGGCTCAACCATAATTCCGAGCGGATAAGTTTATGTCCATGCGACTTTTTTGGATGAGAACACACGAACGACGACCCGCTACTTCTTTGTTAATTCATGGTGAACAAGTTATAGCCCAGAGAATGTGGGTGCGACCCCACACTATCCCGAAGGATAGTTCATACCAGATAACTCTGAACTGTCGGCTCACCACTATGCTTGCTGGACAGGGATCGAACCTGTGACCTCACTCCCCAAAGAGATAACGAACTATCCTGCGACCCATTGCTGGATAAGTTATGGCAGTCCGCAGTTTGCGCTCTGCCGCTGAGCTACCAGCAAGCATCTATCATTTTACTACAAATCAACTGTTTTACAATAGTACCGTGCTCCTAGATACGGAGATAGACTTTCCACGCTTCTGGGACTTCTCCCGCCATCACTAAATAGTTCGTGCGTGGTGTGCGTGGCTCAAAGTCCTTGTTAAAGAACTTCATCCCTGCATCGTGCATCGTTCGGTTGGCCTTTTTTCGGTTACAGCGTTCACAAGAGCAAATGCAATTACTCCAACTAGAAGCACGAATGCCTTGCAAGCGACATATCTCGACAGGAATGATGTGATCAATTGTGGAATTCTCGCGGGATAATTTAGCGCCACAATATTGACAAGTGTAATTATCCCTAGCGAATACTCCCCGTCTACTCCATGTCATCTTGCGCCTCGGCACATTACGATAATAACGTAATCTTAACACAGAAGGCATGGGAATGGTTACGCTTGGCGAACGTAATACTCTCTCAGGTACAGTCTCCAATACATCTACCTTATCGTTCATCAGAAGCGATAGGATACGTTGCAGATTCACCGTTTTAAGGGGTTGCATGTCGGCATTTAGTAAGAGCGCCGTAATCATTGTAAATCCTTTCAGGAAAAAGTGTACCCGCGCCCGAATTTGCATCGGGACTCTCTACTTTAGGACAGTAGCATGTTATCTGTTACACCACGCGGGCTAGAGGCGATGACGGTGCTTGCACCCGTGTTGATGGTATTTGCAGTACCATTCCTATCTATCTCGGACACATCGCCATTAGCACTCCCTTGTCGAATCGAACGACACTACCCGGTTCCAGAGACCAGTGCATTTACCGACTATGCTAAGGGAGTAAGGTAGGGCTGTGGTGAGTCGAACACCCTCTGAGCACTTCATAGGAGTGCTGTCTACTACCGGCAGACGCCAGCCCCGTGTGTGCCGCCCGTGGCGCTTGCATCCACGTCCCCTGCTCTTCGGACAGGTGCTAGGCTATCTCAGCTAGAGCGGCGTAGTGCCTGTTATCTGAGTTGAACAGATGTCTCGAAGATGTAAGCTTCGCATACTTCCGTTGTACGAAACAGGCATAGTAGGATGTGCGAGACTTGAACTCGCGTCGGCACTTAGAGAGAGTGTAGTCCTACCACTAGACGAACATCCCGTGAGTGGGCATGGTGAGAGTTGAACTCACACGGATTTCTCCACTGGTTCCTAAGACCAGCGCGGCTGCGATTACGCCACATGCCCATAGGCTCCTACCCGTGGAATTGCACCACGACCTCGCTGCTTAACAGGCAGCCGCACTGCTTTTATGCTAGGTAGGAATATCAGCACCGCTGACAGGACTCGAACCTGCATCATGCTTGTTCCGAAGACAAGCGGAGTTCCAATTCTCCAACAGCGGCATCTTAATACCCGCACTACGAGTTAAACGTAGTTTTCCGACATATCAGATCGGCACACTCAATCGGAGTGTTATACGGGTGTCAAGGCTGAGGCGGCACGGCTCGAACGTGCAATTTATCCCGCATCCAAAGTGCGGTGCGTCTACCAATTCCGCTACGCCTCAATGTTATAAGGTCGGGGTGGCGAAGAGTCGAACTCGCAAGATTACCTGACCCCAAATCAGGTGGCCTTCCAATTAGCCCTCACCCCGAAACAGTGCTTCCACCCGGCCTCGAACCGAGATGTGCAGATTAAAAGTCTGCCCCGTTACCAATTACGGACATGGAAGCGTGTGGGTCGCCGGGAACTCGAAGCCCGCTCTACGGTTTAAGAGACCGTTGCATCTACCGTCAATGCTTGCAACCCAGAGAGGGGAGTGCGGGATTTGAACTCGCTTTCGGCTCATCACCGATTATCCGCTTTCAGGGCGGATTACCAACGCCAACGGCAGACTCCCCGTTATAGTGACGCTATGCGGACTCGAACCGCAGTGAAGAGATTGAAGGTCTCTCATCCTGGCCGCTAGATGATAGCGCCATTATAGAAGTCCGGCAGATTTTGGCGTTCTGATGGTAGCCTCACCTTTAGCCCCGAACTTCTAAGGGGTGAATGGAGGAACTTGCAGCCTCTTCAAGATGCTCCACAGGCATCCGCCTCACTATTCGGCTTCATTCACCATATAGGCTGAGGATAAGGGAATCGAACCCTCGCTGGCTTTCACCATGACGGTTTAGCAAACCGCTCCGACGAACCAACATTCGGCTATCCTCAATCGTGTACCCTCGGTCGGATGTGCGCCGACGATCTTCGCCTTCGCAGAGCGACGTGTTCTCTACTCCACCACGAGGGTATGGTAGCGGGAGTGGAGGTCGAATCCACCTGACCTTTTACGGTCTCAGGTTATGGGCCTGGTCTCTGATACACCGGTCGAGTTTCCCGCAGTCTCCCTGACAGGGGTCGAACCTGCATAGCTCGATGGTAGAAACATCGCATTCGTCCAATTGAACTACAGGGAGATGTTTCTGTAATTCTTCTGCAATCTAGCGTGCCTTTTTCTGTGACAGTTTGAGCATCTAACTTCACACTTCTTTATTTCTTCTAGAATTTCGTTTACAGAACCATGATTTATCATGGGGTTAATTCCCGAATCTTTTCCCATAACATGATCGAAGTCCAGCACGACCGGATCGGATTCTCCGCAATCAACACATGGATGATCTGCAAGATATTCCAGTATCAATTTATGATTTCTATCCCTAGTGATCTCGTTTGACTTGTGCGCCCTCTCCTTGTAGGGATTCGGGTTTCTTTTATAGTGATCTCTCGTAAGTTCCGATTGGCATATCTTACAATGAGACTGTCTGCGAATACCGATGTTTTTCCAGTTAAAGTCTGTATCGTCTTTCTCTTTATTGCATCTTGAGCATGTCTTTTTCATGAAAGCATTATAAATCTTCGTTCTCCAAAAGTCAATGTATATTTTGGAATTATGGCACAGGTGGGTGGACTCGAACCACCATCAGCACGATTTGGAGTCGTACCCGTCACCGTTCCGTTCACCTGTATTTTAGTGCCGCAGGCGCGATTTGAACGCGCACACCCAACCGGGCAGACTTTTTGAGAGTCCTCTGTCATACCGTTGCATACTGTGGCGTGTGGAGGATGCGGAAAACGATTCCGCCTGATTTTCTCATTGCAAGTGAGACGGCCACCCCTAGCAGCCCCATCCCCCAAGTGAGCAGTGAGTGAGTCGAACACTCCGTACCGAAGTACACGGGTTTACAATCCGCCCCAACAAACCGATAGTTGGCTACTGCCCATTGATCCGCGACACAGAATCGAACTGTGTTCTACCCGTTTACAAAACGGGGCATTACCATATATGCTATCGCGGAGAGCGGGAGGCCAGATTTGAACTGGTCATCTTCTGCTTGGAAGGCAGACGATCTACCGAATTGATCTACTCCCGCATCAATAACTCTTTCCTTGTTTGTATCTTTTTCTTCTTTCGCTCCTGCCGTTCCCTTTATTTTTGATCATGTATGTTGGCGTCTGAGCATCACAGTTTGGACATATCAATCTAAGATTATCTGGTCTATCATCATATGGATTGCCGTTTATATGATCTACGACAAGAGGGATTTCAACGCCATTCCATATATCGTTATTGCATATCACACATTTGTGATCTCTTGTTGATAGAATTATTCTTCTTACCACTCCTGGAGTAATGTGCTGTCCCTCCATCATTCTATGAACAGCATCCCGCTTCTTTGCTTCAGCAGCACATTTCCTTGAACAAAATCTCTTTGAGAACCATCTTCTTTCTTCTTTTCCGCAAATTTCGCAAACCCCAACTATAGGGTGTTTTCTTCTCCCCCCGTGAGAATTGTTATAAGATGCCGAACATGATTGATTACAAAAGCTTTTATTTCCGAAAACGGTCTTACCACAATTTTTGCACGGTCTATCGTGTTCATGGGCCTTGATATGCTTGGACAATGAATACCTAGAAATATATCTGCCACAGATATGACACTCAAGTTTTTCAGAACCACAGTGGGCCTTGTGACCACACAGTGCTCTAATAGATAAAAACTCAGACCCACACACATTACATTTCATATCCGACTCCTAGTTTTGAGAGTAGTATGCCATACTTTCGTGTATATGTCAATGTTCAAGTGTATAAGTCGGATGAGAGCCGCACTCCGAGATCGAATCGGACTCAGAACTCCTTACGAAGAAGTCGCATCGCCTTTGATGCTTGAGCGGCGTCATATTCAGTTGTTAAGGAATGGCTGTTTCTCTATGAGGGTACAGCCATCGAAACCTATGCAGGTCTCAAACTTTAAGTGAGAGACAGTCGGGACTGGGAGAGTCGAACTCCCACGAGCTAGGCTCAGATGCTCTTAAGGCATCGGCGGCTACCATTACGCCAAGTCCCGTCAATCCGACACCGAGGGTTGAACTCGGACTTCTACGATACCAACGTAGCGCACTGCCTGTTATGCTATATCGGAACAATAAGGCGCGGGTCATGGGTAACGATCCCACTGCTTATGGCTTGACAAGCCATCGGCTCTACCTTTTGCCTTCACCCGCATAAAGAAAAACCCCTTGCGCCTTCTCGGTTCGCAAGGGGTATAGTAACCCACTACTTCAATGCGAACCCGTCTCTAAGTATCCTCGTGACGTGGCGCGGCGAACCAAGTCCCTGTTGAGGGATTTGTGACCAACGTATTCGGCGATAAGACATATTGCTGTTTCATTACACCCAAATCCTAATCCCGTAAAACTTACCCATTGTCATGATGCCAAATTCAAACTTGGGATAGTACGGGAATTTGTCAACGCTCTTTTTGCATCTTGAACAGATAGCGCCACGCCCTGCACTGGTGTGTGCTACGTTCCATTTATGAAATCCAAGTTTACAAATCATAGTTAGATTATACTTGTTTCGGACTCAAAGTCAACCGTACCAAAGTCCTACTGTAATAGTTTCTCTAAATCATATACTCCAATGATTTCAACGTCTTCTGGCAGAATTGGTCTAGTGATGATGACCGCAGGTTCTTCTTGGTGATAGTTGACAGTCATATGATTGTTGTCATTTATTATAACCCCACTATGCGTAACGTCGATATGATCGTCACCCCTCGCCCGAAGAATATCTCCCTCGTCATATATGACGCCCAGTTTAACAATAGTAAAACAACCCTTACTAGAGACTTGGAAGATGATATTCCCGATATGGGATATTCCGACAGGGTTCTCAGTCCAGAGCCAGATACCCCATAGAGGGTCTGGGAGGGTTCCATACTTTTGAAGATGTGCCAACCCCTCATTCCGTATAATGTACGGGATTATCCCCTGCTCTCTGATCTTTAGAGCACATACAATGGATGTATAATGATACCCCCTCATCACGCCTATTCCGCTCTTTTGCGTCCTATAAAGTACGCACACGACTTTTCCATCTCTGCCGACAAATACAGCCAACGCTCATTGTCGGCATCGTAGACCTTAGCGTTAAACGGCTCTGTCACCCATTCGCATTCCAGTTCCTCAAAGTCCACACATAGCAACCTTAAAGCAGGCACAGAGAAGCGCCAGTAATCCTCTGGGTACTGATGATACTCCCATTGGAATGGAACGGCAAGGATTAGCAGCCCTCCTGGTTGCAGAGTCCGATACAACTCCTTGATAGCCTTCCACGGGTCTTTACAGTGTTCCAGGACATCAAGGCAAATGTACGTTCCAACGGCGTCCGGTTTGACGTGAGGCATGTCTGTGATGTCTGCAACGACGTTAGCCCGTTCGTCCATGTCCATCGTGATCCGGTGAACCCCCTCCCAGTCTATGTAGTCCATGCCGCCAATATCGACAACTGGTTCTTTGGGGGAATACTCTTTGAATACTCTCGTTACTAACTCATACGTGGATGGTCGCATAGAATCCTTAGAGATATTCGGCCTTCCACCGAATTGGCGGTGTCATTATCTTTTACCGCTTCCTTAACGGTCGATCCAATTCTGGACTTAGTCATTCCCAATGACCGTTAAAGTTGGGCATCATACCCCGACTGGTTACGGGGGCTATGGGCTTGCCCGTTTTATGGAGTAAAACATCGTGTTAAGATGCCGGTTACACTATCCGGCTCGGATTACCTTTGTGGCTGGATGTCAGGCTAACATCACTAATCGCTGTATTCCACGGCTACGCCGATTTGTTTCATGGGACAAAATCCCGCGAGAACAGTAGTGGAAACACCTAAGCCAACTTCTCATCCGATGCGATAGAGTAGACGAATTGCTATGCGACTCTCGAAGACGCTAGGCGATCCCGCTACTCTTATTTCCAGAGTCTCCCCATGACGTATAGTCGGGGGTGCAAAGTCCGTAGTTACTCCTCATGGCTCTCTCTGGTCTTCGGCTGCACATTTACATTTTACACTAAAACACTTCAAACGCGCAATATGACTTTACTCCTATGACAGTTGACGTAAATTGGACATAACTAGTGCGCGGGCGGACTGGCAAATTGACCCTGCGGTACTATTGACATTCATATCGGATCGGATTATGATACTTACGATTCATGGTTCCCTCCTTGTGCGGGCCGGGTGCAGTCAATTAGAAGCGCGTTGGGACTGCACCCGGCAAAGCGGTACTACCTTCCCATTGTCTCTCCATTGTAAAAATGATAAGATTAAACATCTTTTTAGGGATAAAATGATGTGGGTATATCTTCCAGAAGAAATAACGTCCTCAGCTTGTGCAGTGGAGTCGGAATGCTTGACATTGGATACCGACTTGCTTGCAGAAACGCTCGAACAATCTGCTATGTGGAGATCGAAGCCTTTGCCCAAGCGGTCTTGGTTGCGCGTATTAAAGACGGTCTCTTGGATGATGCCCCTCTATGGTCAGACCTTAAAACATTCGATTGCCAACCGTGGCGTGGAACAGTGGATACGGTTATTGGAGGATTCCCTTGCCAACCCTTCTCTAACGCTGGTCGAAAGCAAGGAACAGCTGATCCCAGACATCTCTGGCCCTACATCTCCCACGTCATTAAAGAGATACAACCCTCTGAGTGCTTCTTTGAGAATGTCGATGGACTCCTATCAACACAGTCTCCCGATGGACGATATGCCTACGAAATTGTCCAACAAGACTTACGAGACATGGGTTACGAAGTTGAGGCAGGACTATTCTCTGCGAATCAGGTTGGCGCACCCCACAGACGAGTCAGGCTCTTTATATTGGCGTACTCCCAATCAACAAGAACCAGGGATCAACGAAGAACGACTAGAGGGCGATCTTGGACACAGGATGTACGACAAGGAGACGGGCAGACTAGCACAGGTTGGTCTAACGCAACAGGCTCGCATCTGGAGGACTCCAGATGCGAATATGGGGAATCGGGGTCAGAAGTCACAGGACTCCTACGAGGACAGCCTGGAGAACGGGACACACGCCTTGAATCTGAACGACCAAGTAGAACATCTATGGTCGAGTCCAAGAGTATCCAGCGCGAATGGAAGTTCGGAGAAGGAACGTCTGCTTGGGAATCCCAAGCAGAGACTAGAGACGCAAGCGGCAATATGGATGACTCCTTCCAGTCTCGACTGGAAGGACACGGGGTTGACCGAGAACGTTCCTACCAACTCCCTGCTTGGCCGCCAAGTCCAACGAGTACCGATGAATGGCGGGAAATCCTCGAAAGAGACTCGACGGTTGAACCCGCGATTCGCAGAGTGGTTGATGGGATGGATACCAAACTGGACACATCCATCTATGCCTATTCACAAGACAGACTTAGAGCGATTGGAAACGGAGTGGTTCCATATACGGTTGCGCTTGCTTACGAGGTACTTTCCAGAAGAATAAAAAATTAACGGGACTCATTTCCCATTGTGTCACATTCCCATTGATGATAGACTAATCCCGCAGCGTTGGCGTACCGGGTCATCCTGAAGCACGTGTAACTTGATTTCCTTGTACCCTTCGCTGTTTTATTATGTCAAATCGTAACCCAATCGTAATTCTAGTACCTAAGTAATCTTGCGCTTCAATAAAACCTATTGTAAACTTATTCATAGGGAAACAAGCCGTAACTAAGGGGAGGTATGAATATCAGCGAACTAGACTAGCATAATTAAAGGTCATAGTTCGCTGTTCTGTTGCGGATTGGTATTAAAGGTGGTGAGGAAAGTGTATCTATGGCATAACGATAGGTATTGGTCGCTGGCTATGGCGGGTATCAAGCCAGTATTAACAGGTACGGTGATAGGCTCAGTAGTGTTGCAATTCCCAGGAGAGAAAGAGTTCGTTATCACTGGCAATGAGGCGCAGGCGGTAATCGAATATGCTCTCAGGAACAATGTTAGCGCCATTAGGGTAAATGGAAACGGAAAGAGTCACGAAGAACCAGTACAGATTAAGAATGGCGATAAGCCCAGAAAGAGAAAAATAGACCCCATAAAACTTGAGAAAATGAGCAAGAGCCAAAGTGTTCTGATGTCAAACTGGTGGGCCGACCATCCAGAACGATGGTCTGAGAAACGAAAAAAAGCATCAGGAATAGCAGTCAAGTAATGTGACACGGACGGGACAACCACCGTCTGTGTTTTATTTCACAGAGACCATTACCATAGTACCATCGACTTTAATTATGTGCGGGTGTAACATAATCCTATCTTGAGCTGATAGGAGTGTGTGGAATGGGATACATTATTGACAGCGACCCTCAGAAGTCACAGAACTATGCCAGAAACGTCAAACGGGCGTCTACGGTTATTTACGTTGGAGGCGTTCTGTTTGCTGAGGTGATGTTCCTGTGGTTTCTGGAAAGCGCCTTTGATAGCCTAATTGTCGGCCTATTTGCCGCCTTTGGCGCTGTAATGGTCGGTATCAGCGGTATTGTGTTCCTGTATGCCAAAGAGCACTGGTTTGCCGATGGTCTACATGAGAAGCTTGGATACACCTTCTGGGCTATCGACATCGCAATGCTGGCGCTAAATACCCTGGTAGCGTTTGAAGTGGCTGGAAAGTTGGACACCGCCTCAGCGCCAATTGTCGGGGAAGTTTTGAATGTGTGGCGTTCGGTGTCCCCTGCCACTCCACTGATCGTAATTTCGATGTGGGCTATCCTTAGAGCAACCTCCCCTGAGATGGAACTTCAAAAGTCTCATAATAAGTCAATGGCGCGTCTGATTAAATACCATGCTGAACAATTAGAAAAAGAGGCCATGAATTCGCCGGAGGCCAAGCGTATTATCGCCTCTGCCGCTCAGGAATTGACGGTCAAAAATGCACGTCTATTGACGGGTGAAAACATCACGGCGGGCGGTAAAAAGATGCAGGGAATACCAATGGCGCAAGTCATTGAAATGAATAGCGATGGTGTTCCACTATCGGAATTGGTAACAGACGAAGAAGTACGGGAGAACGGACGCCGCCCAAAATCAAGAGGGTAGCGTGTCGAAAGAATGAAATTACGGCACAACCGATGTATAGCCTGGATTGTGCCGTAAATGTTCCGAACGAGATTACCGCCATTGAAATCACGCCAATCAATAGCGTTTTAACATCTACAAAGTGGCGATATGAGGTGCAAAAGAATGGACAATACTGGCAGTGGAGAGCCGGAAGTAGAGACAACAGAACAGCGAGATATGGTGGTAAATTCGACGCCCTACCCACCCAAAGGAAGAAAGAGTACCGTAAAAACAAGGCGCGCAGGAAGACCGAGAAAAAGCCAATCGCCGCCAACCAAAGATGAGGCGCTAAGTTTATTGGCATCAGCTTTAATGTACTGTGTTGATGCAGGAATTAAGTTTGGAGCCAAGAGTACCGATACTGGCATAATACTGGTAATGAACGGGATTTCCTGCTCAACAGACAACGGAAGTTTGGCGTTTTCAAGTACGATTACCGATATTCCAGAATTTACGGCAACTGTGTCATAAGGTTGCCGTTTTTCCATCCGGTACTTATTACCCATTGCCTTAAAAGGTATAGTTGCCGTAAAATGGAAGAACAGGAGGAAAAGCAGGTGGACGAAATCTACTGGTATTCAGACGGAGGGCTTTTGGCTCAGGTAAAAGTTCTGTATCATCACCACTATTCAGAGGGCATGGTTAGAGTTGAAACTGCATTTGGGGAACATTATATTAAAAGGAGCCTACTAATTCCGATTAAGACTGATGTTTTATCAACCGGATTTGCCCCATATGCTCCTACCACCACAGGAGATTCCACAAGATGAAAAAAGTGACTACTCGCCAAAAGATTGAAGATATTACAGCCAAATACATACTGAGCGACATTCTTGACGAATGGCAGAAGGAAGAATTGAGGCTGGCGCTACAGGCAGCATATCGGGCTGGACAGAAATCTGTAAAGAATCAGATTGAAGACATATTCACTGAGGCCAATGCCAAGAAATGAAACGACTTATCATTCGATTTGAGAACCATTGGCGAGTATGGCGCACCACCAGACGGCAATGGTTCCACCTAACCATTCTTGGCGTAACAATTCTGAGCGTGACAGTTGACAGAAAGTACACGTCCCTTGAGGTTTTCAACTTCGATATTATGGTAATTCCAGACCTTGAAAATAAGAAGGAATTACCATAATTCTTGGGTTAATTTTGGGATAAGGGATTCGTTTTCTGTGAAATCTGACTCGATTATTCCAGAAATAAAACGGCAGATTACGGCACTTTCCTCAAAGAAACAACGGCCTGTAGCGGTCAAGATGTCAGAACGAACATGGTCATTGCTTGAAATCAACGAATTGGCGTCATACTTCGGTGACGTGGATGCTAACAGGCGTAGAGTGTGTGATCTTCCAGTGATGTTTGATAATGCGCTCCCTCAAGGGTATGCTTTAGTTTACGTTCATTACGCCACGGCAGAGGTGTTTTCGTATTAAAAAGTATGATACCGTAATTAAAAAGAATAAGTGGGTAAATTTTGGGAATGGCCCACTGCGGGTCAGGCCAAATCCGTCTAGGACTTACGGAATATGTAGAGGTAAGGTTCACAAAATAGAAGAGTTTCGCCAGATTGAGGAATTATACGATGGATTGTGTGGATGGTGCAGGTGGTACGAAAACGACACCGAGGCCGACCAAACAAAGAACAACAAGCGCGGACGCGATCCACTGACATTTGCAGGAGGACTATAAAGATGGGCTGGCGGGACGATGATGACAATTATTCGCAAGAGTCAAGTTGGCCTGTTGGCAAAAGGGCATCGTCGGGGAAACTCCTAGAGGGGTTCTTTAATGGAGTCCAGGCTAAGGCTGGTATTGAATTGTACTATCGCGGTCTTCAAGATGAATATGAGCCTGGCCGCAATGATGAGAAGGCGTGGAGTAAAGCCCAGAGAGAGGTTGATAAAGAGGTCGATAGGGCATATAAGTCATACCGAGACAACATCGATCCCAACGTGTCCCGTGGCGCGGTTGAGCAGCGTTTTAGAGAATCCTTTGAAAATATTATCGATCAGTCTTATTCAGAGATTGCCTTTGAAGACCTGATGTACGAAATGCGCGAGACGGCTAAGGCGCAGCGCGAGATGTTTGAGGAGTACGCCAAGAGTTCCAGAACGCAGCGCGAGCGCACCGAGCGGGCCGAGCGTAAGGCGGCTGATGAAAATAAGCGCCAAGCACGCAAATACATAGCAAGTAAAGCGTGGGATATTCTTAGCAGGGCGGGCGTCAGAGAGCGAGACATCGGTGGGTACGCTCATTCCAGTTATGGGGTATCAGGTGGATTGGCATACTATGTCGATAGGGACAATGGACAGTATCATTACTTTAACGACGATGGCAGTGAGGCAGGTATTCAGGGCTTGTTAGACGCGGGAATGATAAGCAGTTCAGACCTTTCAGGAGAATGACATTGAATTGTGGAATAAAAGGGGGTCGCCATGAAGAGGGAAATTACCGTTAAGGTGTGCGACTTGCCAGAAGGCTACTACAAAGGACGCCTATCTGAGATGGTGGTTAATTCTGACGTTCGCGTGTGGGTAGTTGCGGAGGAGGGCAGCATCGGGGACTGGGCTGCATACATAGGTTGGCCTCAGTTTAACGAGATCAGACCTGAATGCCGTTCGCCAGAGGTAATGTACTACACCACCAGCCACAGACTCCCAGAAGACGTTATGGCGCTAGGTGATAAATTATCCCGCGAAGAAGCCGTGGCGCTATTCCCAGACTTCAACGATTTGTGTCCAGCGGGGTACAGACACTAAACATAAATCGGACATAACTGGTTCAGTGGCGTACTAAATGCTTGTTATCACTTTCCATAATCTATCTGACGGTCAGCCTGTCTCAGACTACGAGTACAGTGTCTATATCAACCGTCGCCTAATCGAGACCGGTATCGTCTCAGGCCACACCAGGGCAGAGGGTTGGCGGGAGCTAATCGAACGCCTGCTTGACGAGACAGAACCAAAGAGAGACACGCTATGACACTTGAACAAATTCTCGAATATATACAAGAGTACGGTTGGAAGTTCATCATCCGAACAGAGAACAATGAATACAAGATGTCCATCATCAGACCGGAATGGCCGACTGGATTGTACAACTCGATTGCCGTACCAACATTTACAGGGAAGACGGTTCTGGACGCTGCTAATAAGGCATATCAATACATCATCGAATATTGGAATAAGTGATATATGATTATCGGCTTCACTGGCTCTCGCCACGGGATGACTCAGGCACAGAAAGATGCCTTAAAGTCTGTCTTGCGCGTGTTTGAACCATCCGAAGTTCACCACGGCCTCTGTGTTGGCGCTGATGAGCAATTCCATCACATCGTTCGTGGTCTATTTACATCCTGCCGTGTCATCGGCCATCCGCCCGCTAATACCTTAAAGATGGCTAGTATCTCGTCTCAGTGCGACCACGTACTCCACCCAGAACCATACCTAAACCGCGACCGCGCTATCGTTGACGCCTGCAACACTTTAATCGCCACTCCCGGCACTCACACCGCTATCCCTCACTCCGGCACGTGGTACACTATCCAGTACGCCCGTAAGTGCGGAGTAACAGCCTATATCATTTACCCTAACGGGAGGACACAACTATGAGCACGCGAGATATGGAAAAAGAGTACGCATTTGTTAGGCATTTGTGCTCAGAATATGAGACCGAACTCGCACAACTACGCGCCCGCATCGCCGAACTGGAAAACTATCAGTCTATCTTCAAGGACAGCGAGACGCGCCGATTCAAAGAGGAACGAGACGAAGCCCGTCCACAGCGCGACAATACTGAACATCAATTACACCTTGCCAACGACGAATTGGCTACCATTCAGGCAAAGGTCAAGGCCACTTATATCAAAGATATAGTTCCCAACCTCGACAAGATGATTGCCCAGACAGAAAACAAACTATGAATACCACTTCTCAGAAGCCCTACTCATCACTTCAAGACGCCATTCAACAGCAATCTTCTGGTGATCCCTCCGGCTTTATTTGCCCCCACTGTACGCACTATAAGGGCAATATCTCATGTTCCGCCAATATCTTTATCGCTTTTATTGGCGCTGACCTGTCTAACTGTAAGTTGTTCAAGCCGAAACAATTAGAATAACTTAGGAGAACACAACTATGACAACGCCTTCTCAAGCATCCATACAACAAGCAGAAAAACTGTACTTAGAACACATTATAGGAAAACCCTTCTTGAAAGACGACCTAGTTACCGCTATCGCCACAGCCCTAGACGATGTATTCATAGACGGACAAGAGTCAATGAGAACAGACCTACTCCTTAAAAGAGTCGCCAATGTAGCACGGCAATTATCAGACGATGACCTTAAGGCTGTGCAAGAATACGCCGACTATATGCTGAAACATAGCAAATAATAATGGAACTATCCCGCCATTGGTGTATGCCCTCTATCTGGACATTCTCTATGAAGCCTATCCAGCAACTACTCTCCAAATACCACGTCGAAGCAGGGTGGGTAGACCCCTTCGCTGGCGAACACTCCCCCGCCGAACTTACCAACGACATCGAAGGGCGTGGCGCTAAATTCCAACTCGACGCCCTAGACTTCTTAAAACAACTCCCATCTAATTCCTTCAAAGGCGTCCTATTCGACCCTCCTTACTCAGTAGAACAATGCCTCCGCCGTTATACCCCCAAACAAGCCGGTACAGCAGGCCGCACCGAATACTGGTCTAAATGTAAAGACCAAATAGCCCGTATCATATCCCCCAATGGACTCTGCATCTCCTTCTGCTGGGACTCCACCGGCATCGGCAAGAAGCGTGGCTTTACTATCCTGGAAATCCTCTTGCTCTGTCACGGAGCCTGTCACAACGATACCATTATCACCGTAGACCAGAAGTCGCTACCTCTCCAATCCCTACTTAAACTATGATATAATGACGACGCTGAGGTGCGTCGTCTTTTTAATTGCGGTATAATCTATTTCAGCAACAGCCCCCTCTAGGACGGACGCGCCTCAGCAACGCAACCGCATTCCTGGCAGGGGGCTGTGTTTTATGGAGGTAACGTAATGGCCGCGTGTCCCGTATGCCATAGAAAGGGAGTGAATGAGTGGGGAACTCCATGTAGTCAATGTGTAGGTTTAACTCGCCTGCCCCCACCAAATATCTGTGTAGAGTGTCATTCTAAAATGACACCTAGCCCGAACGGAAGAAGAAAATGTAAGGAGTGTTTGAGGAAAGACGCTAGGGCAAGAAGTAAAAATAGATATAAGTCAGACTCGGCGTATAGAGAAAAAGTTCTATCATCGTCTAAGGCCTATCAAAAAGCCAATAGAGATAAGATGAGAGAATCGGAACGAAAATATAGAAATAACAACAGAGATAAAGTAGCCTTCAAAGAGGAAATGCACAAGTTTAGAAAAAAGAACGCTATAGGATACTGCTCGTACAATGACTGGATTATCATGCTGGATATATGCAATAACAGATGTCTGCTGTGCTACTCTACAGAAAACTTAACCATAGACCACGTTATACCATTAGCCGTTTTCCTCGGAACTAACTATATCTCTAATCTGCAACCCCTATGCCACTCGTGTAATTCATCTAAAGGAAACCGAATCATAATAGACTATCGCTGGAAAGTGTACGATAAACTGACGCTATCTCTCGATATGTCCCTGCCACAATCAAGCATTCCTCAAGAACAAATATACATCGAATAGGCTGCCAACCTAATTTCTACCTGTATTACACGGACAGGCTATTACCACACGTCACTTGACATAGAACTGTATCTTGACATAAGGACATAGGGGGGTGTTATGTCAACTCTGTCTACGTTGTGTTATCTTAGGCTATGCGAATGGTGTCTTACTGGCGTGTGGCGGTGTACTGCGGGCGGTGTGTTGGGGGCGTTGTGGGCAGGTCTATGCACACTCTCTCAGTCACAGACTACGCGAAGGGGTATCTATACGAGCTAAGTGGCTATAGTTCGGATAGCAATAATACACGGTAACGTTTATTTACTTGACAATCGGTGTTATTAAAGAGTTGACCGAAGATTATTATAATACACGGTATAGTGTAGAGTAGGTCGTATATCGCATAGCACTACCACAGGCTATATATGGTGGTATGTAGTAGTGTAAACACCATATATGGTGGTACTCGGTTGTGTTATGTACGGTATATTGCGTATTGACGTGACAAGTGATTAGACGTATACTGGTACTAGATTAGAGACTAAGGACAGTCTGACCCACCACCCCCACGCGCGAACTATCGCGCAACCGAACCCTAGTGAGCACACCAGTACCTCACAACGGATGCCTTGCCTACCCTGAGAAGGTAGACAAGAGACTACCGAACATAAGCCCAAGAGTATCCAAGGGAACCATCCCAACGGAGAGTATCCACAAACGGGCGCATAAGTTACCTACAGGGTCAACCACTAGCAAGCCACAAGCAGGCATAGGGACACTATGCCGAGAGATAACAATAGCTACGGTAGAGAGTGGTAGGACACGGTAACGTAGGTGCGCTGGTGCGGTAAATGGAGAGGGTACAGGGAGAGGGTTAGAGTAAGAGAGGGTAAGGCTAAGCTAACTGTGGCAGAGATTATACAGTGGGAAGTAATGCACCCCGAATAAAGCATAGTGTACACGTAATCGAACGAATAGCAGTGTCCATGACACTGTGCGCTATCAGTTGCAAGATATGTCAGCCTACGGGCACAATGACTAGGCTTGCACCATTAAGCGCAATCAGGTACTACCTTATGGGTCTAACCTCAATAGACTGTAAGCGTAGGATGTAGGGTAGTAACGACAAGACTACCCATCAATGGCAGTATCACAGTGATAGCGGATGATAGCCCGCTCCGGGGTGCAAGTCCCCCCACTGCCACTATAGCACATGAGTGCTAAATATCTCCCCGGAGGGTTGTCATGAAGGATCAAGGCAAGGGTTGTGCAGTGTATGGCGCGTGGATTATGTTCTTGCTGGCAGCGGTTCTGATCGGTGTTATGTTGATCGGTGTGGCTGACACAACGGGCGCGTTGGCTGACGTGCAGTCAGTGTTTGCCAACGGGTTTGTTGTCGATGGGGATGAGGGCGTGTTTACCCTCATCGGGGCAGTTATCGTGATTGCGTCACTTGGCTTGCTGAAGTCAACGTCAAAGAAGACACTGACGCAATCAGAGCGGTATTGTCAGTTTGGTAAACTGCCCGCGTCAACGGCAGAACGCAATTACCTGAGTTAGTCGATTGCATCTTGTAGACTGCTGATCCTCACAGGGTCGGCAGCATAGAGGATACAATCCATATATACGGGCACTTAATCGACAGAGTGTCGCCTAAACCCCGTGTTTTGGGCAAGGGAGTCAATTTTAGACCCCCATATGTGGCAAGGGACGTGTAAAATGAACGATAAACCGCTTGTAATCGAAGTAAAGCCGCTATGTTCCCTTGTCGGGTGTTGGAAAGTCGGCTTGATTGAATCGAAGGACTGCCGGAGTCATCGCGTATTGGGTTGTTGTACGGCGCATGTGGCGGATGTCAAGCGGCGAAGAGTGGTGATCTATCGGAAATCCTGATAGATGCCCGTGAAATATCGGAAAAGCCGATAGATTGGGTCGGCATTATTGTAAGCGTGTAGTACAGATTGCCTATGGTCAAAGCGATTATAGGTGTGTTACACTGAGAGTAAATGCAGGGTCTATGACTTGCATAACCTGAACAGAGCGTGTATGGGTTATGTTAAGTAAAGGACATTAGGATAAAATGTTACCTGACGGACTACGAGTACAAATACGGAGAATTATGCCAGATGTGGCGGATGACTGCATATTTGTACTTGGGTGCATGTCGGGACTTGGAGTAGAAATAGCCGCGTCAATAATCGAAAATGACGCGGAAGACCTTATTGTATCATTGGCTGATATAGCTAGGATAAAATTTGTAGCACGGATAAGCGGAATTATTGCGGGACATGTAGAGTATGAAACGGAATATAGCATGGATGATTGGAGGGCAATACATAAATACGGGACGTTTGAATATGGCAATAAAAAATATCGGGGTATCGTGATAGAACACCATCACGGGTACTCACGGGCAGATGGGCTTAACATAGAATCTGTATTGTGGGGCGATCAAGTTCTGTTGTAGGGCATTATGTATAGTGTGCTATCGGACTAATTATGTCCGATAGTGACTGGTCTAACCTAGGAGGGTTATCATGGCTGATAGTAACAGTATTGTGGCAGTGATGGAAGTCAAGCGCGGGTATGGCGTGGGTCACGCCAATTTTTACCTTGCGCACATCGGCGATAGTGGCAAGCTGGAAGGTATCAGCGATTATGATAATGATGGCAAGTATGCCGGTCTTGCTATCACGTCACAGTTTGAGCTAGACAATCCAGATAACGTCTATGCGTGGCGTGTCGAGTACCGTGATGTGGGCGATGTGACATACACTCGCTCGGATGTGATGCACACTACACTTAAGGCGATTGATCGCAAGATGCAACATTATCATGCAGAGTGGGGCAATTGCGAAAGTTACGCGCAATTCGTACAACGCGCGTTAAAAGCTCTCGGAGTAAAGCAAGTAGTTTGCACCCACAAGTCGAACGGGGAGCAGTACCAGAACAATGAATTCGTTACCTGGAAGGTAGCAGATGTGCCCTACCTGGTGGGGCAGGTGATTTACCACTTCCAACAGGTGTTAGCGTAGTTATCCCCCCATTGGGGACAGTGTGCCAGTGACACACCCGCAGAATACGCCATCGGACTATGACGGGCATGGCTAGACTGGCACACTGTCACCAGGGAGAGGGGTTGAAAATGAAAGCAATCGTTACGAATCGTCTAGCTGTATCACTTGGCGATCAGCCTGAGATTGAAATCAGGCTATCCCAAGAGGAGCTCAAAGTGTTGCGCCGTGCAAGGGACATCTGCCAGTGTGCCCACCAGATGCTTGAGGAGCGTTACGGCGTTGACTATGACGATATGTACAACGTCACGCCATACCATAGCGCGGCGCTAGAGCTGGGGGTTGTGCTAGAGGATGACTAGGGGTTTGTCAACTGATTACAGCATACCGCTAGCTATCGGTAGAATATCTGAGTTATCAGTAAAGGCCGATGGCGGTGTGCTGTAATGAGAGGATACAACCCGGAGGGTGAAACCATGTACCAAATTTATCTTGAGGCATTCGACGCGGTTGAATTAGCGTTACTGGGTCGCATGATCGGCGGGAAAATTGGCAGTGCCGCATATGCTTTATTGGTTGCCAATGTTGGCAACCATAAGGCTAAGCTGCTCGATTCTGCTGCTCTTGACGCAATTGACGCAATGCGCCGGTATGACGCAAGTTTGGAGGGATAAGCCATGCGCCTTGATCGAGTGTACGTTGTCGTCAAGCCAAGTGCCAGCAGCAGGCTAGAGGATACCTTGATCGAAACCGACTTGGCCGGGTTGCGTAACCTGCTGCTGGGCGATACAACGCCGGATAGCCTAATTGGCGTTTTTACGGGATACTGGGAATCATTGGGAGTGGCGCGTGATGCACTGCGCCAAACGGCGGCAGGATAAACTACCACCATAAGGAATGAAACCATGATTACGCATATCTTTGATGTAGGTAATACGGTTGTGGCAGTGGCATTTACAGATTGTTTCGGGGTGTTTCATCCTGAGAGTGAGCCATTGACAGTTATCTCTCGACAAGAGGTTGACAACCATTCGCCCCATACCCGAATAAAGGCAGTAAATCAAGATCAGCCGGGTCGATCAATCGAGGGTAATGAGGCAATGTACTTCATAGCAGCAAGCGCGTAATTTACATAACGAGTCCACGGGCGCACTTTACATAATTCTTGGAGGGACAATGGAAAAGGTATCATTCCGAGCGCAGTTTACGCGGCGCGTCAAAATATCCGACGAGCTGTACCAAAGCATGATCATTGATTCTGTGGTACACGGTTACGTGATCTATCGGTTGCTGGACAGGCTGATTTTGCTTGACGTTGACGGGTATTTTTACATCAGCGGGAGGTAATTTAATCATGGAATTCGTTCTTTTAGTACGCACATTGCGTAACGGGAAAGAGACGACTGAGAGTATGCCACGATGGTTGGCAGAATTGGCTCTTGCAAACGTTGAACCAAACGTAGCACGGGCGATTATCCGCCCGTATACGCCAGTGGTCAACCCGAAGAGCGTATACCGTAACGTGTCAATTCCGTCAACGCGGTCAGCGTTGGCTATGGGTCGCATTCTGTGGAGTACCAATCCGGGAGGGTTGCAAGCATGATTACCTACAAAAAACATAACGATCAATTTGTCATCTGTGACGAGAAAGGCGATAACATCCACTTTGCCGCGCCGATTGTTTGCGAATCTGAGAACAACGCGCGTGAAGTTGTGAACGTGATCAACACGTTTGACACTTTAGACCGCGAGTTAGATCGGGTGTTAGACGGCGACGACTACACGCGCCAGAGTTTCGAAGCGGCATTTGCCGCTGTATGGATGTATTACGCGGAACACTATGACGTGTTGTCGAAGGTTGGGGATGATCTGTAATGCGCCTAGGGAGGGTTGCAAGCATGATTGAAATCACAGATAACTCGAATTATCCGCCAATTGGGAACCGATTCGGTATTACGCGAGAATGGTTACGCGGATACCGTGACGGGTATAACGCCGCACAGATAGCACAAACTGCTAATGTTGGCCTGTCGATTGTCCAACTGGAAACTGTCGTCAATGCTGATTATCGTCACGGGCACTACGCTGGGCGGAATCAGTGGGGGCGTGATAACCTGCAATAGGAGGCAGCATGAATAAGTCAGACATTCGTGACACGCTGAATCGGGAAATCGAGTACCGACTTGGCCTGATTGATCAGGCTAAGCGGGGCGTTTTGCTACACTTGGAAACGCCTGAGAAAGTACAGACGTGGGTTGACCAACAGGAGTTGGCAATCTATGAAGTTGGATGGATTGCCAGCAAGCTGCACATTAAGCTATAACATAACACACTGGGAGGTGTGACGATGACCAGCAAGGCAGAAATCCGCCACTTGGCGGATGTGATCAATAAGGCTTTGGAATTCAAGGGGGCGAATTGGCGTATTAGCGTTGAATGGGCATATGGTCGCCCGCGCGCTTACAAATCGCCTGTGGAATTCCCTGATCGGGCTGATAAGGAATTATCGCCCCGCTTGCCAACGGGCAAGATGTTGCTTTGGCTAGAGGCGTTTTTAGAGGGAATGGGCGCATGATTGAAGCATGGCAAATGACGCAAGCCGAACGGCAGGCGGAAATTGAAACCCTGAGAAGGGACAATCACGCCATTCTAGCTACGCCCCTTGCCTCGGAGGGCGGAATATCGCCATACCAGATTTACAGAATGGGCAAGCGCGAGCGTGAGCGATGGCAAAATGACGCACAGCTAAAAATGTCCATTATGGCGCGTATCAGGCAATTGGCGCGCAGTGACGACGATCTAAAACGAGAGCATGACGAGTACACCATGAAGCAAAACGCAAGCAAGATCGCTAGCTTAAACAATCGGATTGAATATCTAACCCGCTTAGGGGTTGGCAAGTCGGGAAAGATCAAGCCGTCCTATCAGCGGGAAATTGACAAATGTAATGCGGAATTGGCAACATTTCCAGGAGGGAAATAAAATGTCTTATGAGGGGTACAGTAATTACGAAACGTGGATCGTGAAAATCTGGATTGACAACGATCAAGGTAGCTATCTATACTGGCAGGAATGCGCCAATGATGTTTTTGAAAATTCAAAACCAGATCGGACATTCACGCGCCGAGAGCGGGCCAAGATCTATTTGGCGGATATGCTGGAATCAGAAATCAAGGGCAACGCGCCAGAGCTAACCGGAACATATGCCGATCTGTTGACTGCGGCATTATCGGCAGTTGATTGGCAGGAAATCGCCGGAGAACTGATTGACGACATCGACATCGACTTTGACGAATTGACAGAGGATGAAGACGCATGACTAAACGTCAAGCGGGCAGCATGGGCGGTAAAGCAACGTTTGCCAAACACGGGCGCGAACATATGCGCCAGTTGGCCGACCGCTGGCACGACAAATACCGCCTAGTACCAGTCTCAGGTAACGACTTTCTGATTGTCAATCGCGGAACTGGCGCAGTAAACGCCAGAACGCTCAACGGCGCACGCTATGACGTGCGCCAGAAGGACTAACACAGAAGATGGAAACCGTAACTGAGAAATTAGCAAATGAGTACCAGATCGTCAACGGGACTGCCTACCATGCCGACACGCCCGCTGAGGTTGTGACATGGTTGGAAACTGCACGCCAGAATCATGATCGCGTGCGCGTGTTTCTGGGCGATTCTGCCACAGGGAGGGACTGGGGTGAAGAGAATGACGTGACCGGCTACGTCGGGCGTAGCACGGGCAAAATTAGAATCCCGATCTTGGTCAACAATCGCCGGAGCATGGGCGGTGGCGCATTGCTGGATAATCGCATTGTGCGCCTGATTGTCAACGGGAGGGAAGTGTACCGCCACTGGCACTATAATCAGCCTGTCTATACTGTTGTCACTGATGAACGCGGGGAGAATGTATACGCCAATGATGAACGCGGGAGTAACAGAATTGCGCGATTTGACAAGACCGGTGTTGGCTATCGGTGGGTTGACTTCATGACGGGCAAGCGCCTGAGCAAATGAGGGGTGAATCTATGACTTGGGAACAAACACGCCTGACTAGCCTTGAGGAAACCGCCGCGCTTGTCGATGCCGGGATCAATCCTGACATTGACACGTGGACTGAGGAAACGCTAGAACTTGCGGCGATTGCGCTTGACGTGGCGCAACAGCGCAAGATCGAACGGTTGACGATTCGCCACACAATGGAGTAATGCCATGAAACCGATAACGCTGGACAAAAACGAGATGAATATGTACCTTGCCGTTCGACGCAGTGACGATGGTTGCACTTATGTTGACTTCTCTACCGCCTCTGGGTCGGCTGAAGGGGCGCGGTGGAACGCGAGCGACAGGGACAAGGCAATCCCTGGGTGGGCTAAGGCGAATCGCCAGGTCGGAATTGCCAAAGCGAGACTGATTGTCGAGGAAGTGATGCGATGACTAAGAGAGAGCTTAGGAGAATGTGCATCCAGGCCGCTATGGGAATGGCAAATCAAACGCCAGAATGCCGAGAAGTATACGACCGGCTGGGTTATTTTGGACTTATCGCCTGGCGCACGAGAGACCTTGAAAGAATGTTCTCCCATCTATTAAAGGAGGTAACACCATGATTGACGGAACCTGGAATATAGGTGGCGCGGAGTATGACGAAACGGTAAACGCAGTTAGATATTACCGTGTTTTATCTAAGGTAAGCATGGAAACCGCTAGAGCATACTTTTATAGCCACCAGAACGATCCGATCAGCGTTTGGCCGACTGGCGGAGTTGAATTAGACCATTGGCCGCTGTTGCACGCTGACACGCCAGCATATCAGCAGCAAATTACGCTAGTAAAGGACTAAGTACCATGACAACCTATTTGAATTTGGAAGTTGGAGATCGGTTTCTGTACAGGGGCAAGGCATACAAAAAGACGTTACTCGTTGATATGGGATCATGTCGCTATAACGCAGCTACGCCAGAATTCAACGGCGCGTCATTCATTGCACTTTTGAAAGACGAAACGCCCGTTAGCATTCCGTGGCAATGCTACACGGAAACGCTAGAAGGTGAAACGATCCTCTTCGAGGGAACCGAAAAACAGGCGCTTGCCTATTATCGGAAACACCAGCGCCATACCGCCGATGAAATCCACGTCGGTTACGATCTTGGCCTACGCCGGAACCCGGAATCGGGAATGTGGGAGGACGCGAGATGAAAGTTACACTCGGAAACTTGACTTGCAAAGTGGAACGGGAAGACGGGCCGCGAATCTACAAAGATTCTACCCTGATGACGCATGTCCGCAGAGAGTTGCAGCGACAGGGGTATGACGTGATCATGAAAGACTTGTCAAAAGAGCCTGGCAATCTCCTCTCAGATGGTTGCTATGGTGTGCTGGCGCGTGACCGAAGTTTTGTCGTCTATGACCCGAACTACTGCATTGATTACGCTTACAAGGCTTACAACCACCGAGGCGAAGTGACGCTCTCGGTTATCCGCTAGGAGGATAAAATGAGGACTTTCAAATTTGAAACCAATAATGGAACGTATACTGTATCTTTGAAGGGAACTGACAAGCGCATGTCAACAGGACAGATCAAAACTTCCTACAAACTGACTGCGCCAGATGGTACAGTGCTGTTCAAAGGCGATGACTTTGGATGTGCGCCTAGTCACAAGCCTGAATCTAAGGCTGCCTCAATTACACTGTTGGGATTTTTAACTTTGAAACCCGGCGATACCGATGACGACTACTTTAATGATTACACGCCAGAGCAGATGACGTGGTGCGAAAGCGTTGACGCTGAGGACTTGGCGTCTATCGTTTACGAGTTTGAGAATAGAGGTCGGTAAATCATGGGTCAATTTCATTACACCAGTATTGAGGAAATCCTGAAAGATCATGGCGTGAAGTCTTGTAAAGAAACCTATGGCGGTTTGATTGCAATTCACAAACGCAACTTAACCGACAGTCGGTTTTACTGGAAGTATTACCGTTTCCATTCGCACCATGAACCGGGACTTGAGGACGGATATTACTACACGGGTAGCACATCAAAATTTGAACGCTAGGAGGCGTAAAAATGGCACGCAAATACACCAAACAAGACGATGCCGGGACTATTCCGGCCAGAAAACGAGATTTGCTTATTGTTAAGATTGTTGACTGGTCAGACGACAAGCCCGACAATTGTCGAGCGTTTGACGTTGAAGTGTACGTCAATGGAGTTTTCGACCCCGATAGGTCAATCGTTTATGAGTATGGTCGGGGGGAGATGACCAAAAAGCAAGCTCTCGCATGTGCAATCGAAAAAGCGAAAAATGAAGTTTGGGTTCAGGAATAAAACGCTAGGAGGCGTTGACCATGAGCAAGGCCAAAATCTTGAAAGCATACGATCTCAACGAGGGGCAAACGGTGAAGTTTGGCGATATTGAGTACATCGTGCGCCAAGTCACCTTCTTTGATGTAGCTCTGACAACGGACGGGGAATATCCTAGAGTTGTCGCTAGGGTTGACTTAAAAAATCAAAACTTTGATTTTGAATTAGTCAAAGAGGCGGTGTAACATGGCAACACGAAAGCCGAGAGTGGTAACGGATTGCGTAGCGAATCGTTACGCCAGTAACAATGAGCGTATTATTGAATACTCGTTCGGTTATAACGACACGGGTAACGGCATTGGCGGATTGATCACTTTCGTCAAGCTGGATAATGGAAAATTTCGTGTAGAACTGTATCGGCATAATCCTGAAATCGAAATCGTGGTAGGTAAAGCTGACACACGCTAGGGGAGTTTTGAATCATGACCGTTGACCTGCGCTGGCTAATGTGCGACAAAGGATGCCTGTATTCAGAGAAAGGAATGAGTCATCTGAATAGCGACCCGCCTCGGTGTATCAAACACGGGGAAATTTTGGAATGGCGACATTGGTTGTATGGCCTGGATCGCAAACAAGCGCAAGAGGCTATTAGGAAAGAGAATAACAAATATGACTGATTTGCGTCCTGCTTCTCTGAATAGTTTCGTCGGCCAGCCTAAAGCCGTTGGTGTGTTGTCTAACGTCATCAATGCGTCTATCTCCCGTGAGGAGTTCCCGCGCCATGTCCTGTTTACTGGGCCAGCTGGAGTTGGAAAAACTAGCTTGGCGCTGTTGATCGCCCGCGAGATGTGCGGTCGCCTGAAGTCTTACCACGCTGCAACGATTCGCAACGTTAGTGATATGGCGGCTATCATTTTGGAAGTCCATAGTGGGGATGTCGTCTTCATTGACGAGATTCATTCTCTGCCAGCGAAACCGACAGAAATGCTATTTACTTGCATGGAAGACGCCGTGATTGATCTTATCATGGGTGATGCACACACCCGTGTCCCGCTTCGCTGGCAATTACCACAAGGTCAATTCTGCGTAGTGGGTGCTACAACGCGAGTCGGGAAGTTGCCAACGCCACTTCTGAAGCGGTTTGGGGAAGTCCTGGAATTAGACTTCTACAGCAACCAGGACTTAGCTACCATTCTTGGAAACGACGCGGCCAAGTTGGGGCTGAGCGCAAGTTCCGAGGCCATTTTCGAGATTGCCAAGCGCGGACGTGGTACGCCACGAGACGCAATCCGGCTATTGCAGTCTGTCCGTGACTACGCTGATGCCAACGGTCTTGATGTGACGCCAGAGGTGGTATCTGGCGCAATGGACACGCTAGGGGTCGATCCAGTCGGATTGACGGAACTTGACAAGCGTTATCTGATGGCGCTGATCGAGAAGTTCAACCATAGGCCAGCAGGGATTAACGCGCTAACCCAAGTCCTCAACGTCGAAGTTGAGGCGTTATTCAAGGTTGTTGAACCGTGGCTGTTGCGCCTGGGGTTTGTCCGGCGCACGGAACGCGGCAGGATGATTACTGTTGCTGGAATTCAACATTTGGGGCTGACAGTGCCAGAGGGATATGAGGGGTAAACCATGAGTGATTCGATTTGGAAATGTGACGAGTGCGGCGCAACTGGATCGGGAACGCATTTACACCGAGAGGTTAAACATTCAGACATTGCGTCTAACACAAAATGCACCGGCAGGTATCATCGAATTTGGACATCAGAAAATTCGTTTGGCGTTAATAGCGAACGGGCGGCGCAGAATCAGGTTGATCGATACCGCGCCGAGGAGGGGTGTATGGCGCGATATGTGAAAACTGGAATTGGGAGGAACCAATACACAGGCGAAGAGCAGTTTTTGTACGATGTGTATTATAGGTATCCCGTGACAGCCGATTACGAGTAGTCCGCCCGCGTATCAGTTATGTCCAAACGGGACGGGACTGACGTACCATAGACTTGCTACGCTGGAAAGCGTACAATGATAACTGTGATTAAGGAAATCTAAATGGCAAACGGCGATGATGTTGTACTTCCAAGCCAGGTCTGGGCCGCGTTCCCGTCTACCACAGACGAGAACCGATCCAGCGTCTATGAGCAGTTGCTAAAAGCATTGGCGACCCTGCCTATGCCGAGCGTGCAGACCATCCTCGACAAAGCGCCTGAGTCCATCAAGGAAATAGTGTGGTGGAACTGGGCCAGGAAAGCAGACCTGAGCGGCGTTATGCTCAGTGACGTAATCGGCCTGCAAGAGACAGAGCCGATTAGGGCCATTTACTCAATCATCTTGGAATGGCTAAACAAGGTGGACTTGTCGAAGTACGATCTACGCCAGATTAGCAAGGCGTCGTCATTGCTGCGCGGGCTGGAAGACAAGCAACACCTCTGGGTGCGCTGGTTGGATACGTCCTCGGAATTGCGCGCAATCAATCTGGTGGAATTCTGCATTGCCATTTCAGACTTCTCGCCAGAGTTGCAGTTGACCATTATCACCCGGTTTGCCGCACGATGTCCGAACATTGATATGTACTCCACTGAGGAACGCCAGAAAGCCGGTAAACATATTGCAGGGTGGGCCAGAGCGCAGTGTACCATTTTTGGAACGCCCGTGACGGGTAAAACAGCGCCACTCTACAACGTTGATGATCTGGTAGTGGTAAACCATGATGGTAAAGAAGTTGTCCGGCGAGTCGAAAGCCGAATTTACAACCAGGGCTGGCACTACTCGCTGAGAGACGAATTCAAGTACCGCGCTGAGACACTTATCATGAGGACGGTGTGAAATGTCAAAACTTCAGGAGTTGTGTACGTCGGTAAAAGTTTATAACGACTATGAGTTCTTCGGAGATCAGCCGTACATTGATTGGTGTCAGAGCGAGAGGCGGTCGGTGTTTCCACCGTGGTATGCTGTTTGCAAGCGCGGAGTAAGCTTTGGCGATGCGTGGTACGCTCACGGCGCTAAGTTGTTTTCATACTCTGGTGGCGCTGAGAACAAGCACAAAGCATTTGACAAAGCCGCCGAGTTTATGAAATCTGAATTTGGAATTACATCACTCAAACGAAGTCCATTTGGCGGGTGGGGAGACATGGAATACGTGACGAAACGCCTGAAGGAAATTAAGGCGCTGGCGAAGAAAGGAAACTGAAATGACAACTTTAGAAAAGGGACTTCTGGTGCTATTTATTGTGTCAGTGGTTCAGACGGCAGTCAACCAGATTTCCGGGAACCCAATATGGCAAGTCCTACTCATTATCAATGTTCTCTGTGGCATGGCGTTTGTCGCTATAAGAGGGAAAAAGGAAAACTGAAATAACAAGGATGGCATAAACATGGAAATTACGCTAGGAGAAATGTACATTCAATGGGGTGATGAGCATATAGACTTCTACCTTGATGGGGTACTCATTGGTTACTGGTTTGTAGAGCGCGTCTTGCAACCCCAGTACGGCAGGTTTATCTCGAATGAATACCTTGAATCTCTTGTCGGGAAAAGGGGGTTTGGGGGAACGTCTTGGGAGGTCAGAACGAAAATCGAAAGGGCTATTTTGGAAGTGAAGGTGTGACATGCGAAGAGACGAACAGTTTGAAAAATTATGTAAGTTGTCGGATGAGGAACTTCTGAAATTGGCAGAAAAGTACGGCATTAAATTCAGGTGGGATAATTGGTTCGAGCCACGCCCCGTGTTGATCGATTGCCTAAATGATGCCAGCATCAAATCGGAAGACTTGAAACAGGAATCTTGAAAGTGCTAAGGAGGCACACCATGAAACAGATTAAGAGTGTTAGGCAGTGGATCGAACAAGACCCCGCAGGAGTTTTGGAAACCGTCAAAGTCATCGGCGGTGACGGCTGGACGATTTTTGACCCGCAGGCATTCCCGAAGATGCCGGATACCATTAAGGCGTTGTATGAACACAGCCACGCCAGCGGGGACAGAATTAAAGAGCAGATTACCCGCTCAGATGGCTCGACTGGCGATGTGACAGGAATTTACGGTCTGGATGTCATTGAAGGAGTCGCTGACGCTTTAGATTGCGATTCTAGCAAACAGGGTCGTGGAAGTCGAGCGCGGGACTTGGTGTCTAAGATCGAAAATAAGCTAGGGGGCGTGGCATGAGCGAAGTTAAAGAACGGCCAGAAGAGGCAACAGACGAAGTGTTGGAGTACCTTGACGATTTACGGGATTCAAGCGTAACGAATATGTTTGGTGCAGCCGAATACCTTGTTGACGAGTTCGGATTTGAGAAGAAGGTAGCGCGGGCGGTCTTGTTTTTCTGGATGAATTATTTTGGAGAACGTCATCCAGAATCGGACTAGCCCATTACCAAAGTGCTAAGGAGGCATACCATGATGGAGGAGTTTCGTGGTGGGGCATACCCCAAGAGTCTTGTGGCGGAGAGCTTCGATATATCCCTAAAGGAAACGATCTCTCTAAATGGAACTAGGGAGATAATTGGTCGCAGAAAACGGGATAACGGTATTGAAACCATTATTTTCTGGGAAGATGAACGTGGACTTTACACCGCCTGGGGTAGAGGGTGGTATCCATTACGACCATGACTTTCTTCCCATTGCGTCCTCTGAAGTCCATGTGGTATTCTGTAAATAGGGACTTTGGAGGCACGAAATGGCTACCATAATGAAAAACGCCATGACCCTAGAGGAGTTCGGGGCATGGCTGATGGGAAGACGCGAGAAGGCTAGGCTGTACTTGGCCGACCTGGGGTATCAGACCAGAGACAAGCGCCAAGTCACCGTCAATGGGGACGGTGAGCCTGGGTACTATCTCAGGAAGAATTGGATTCGCCTGAGACGGGGCGACGTAGTGCAGTTGAAAAACGGAGACGTGGAGATCATCTAGGAGAACACTATGGAAACAGACATTTTGGAATTAGCCTTAAAAAATGCCGTAGGCGACATTCGTGTTACCTATGGGTCTCGCTGGTTGGTATGGGATAGCTCGTTGACTAAGTGGTTGGTCTATGAGCACAAAGCATATCAGCGCGGAAGTAGTGTTATCGTAGATACTGCCAACTTACAGAATGCCGTTGATGTTTTACTGGAGGGGTGAATGGAAATCAAAACCTTGATTCACGAGTTGTTCGGTGAGGTGGACTACCTTACCGATGAGCAAATCCGAGAGATCATGAAGAATCTCTCGGAACGTGACGGACAGTCGTTCTGGGCCGACCGGCTGGACATCAGCCGGGGGTATTGGAACGATATTGTCACCGGAGATTCAAAACCAGGGCCGAAGATTGCCGAGGCGTTCGGCCTGAAACGCCAGCGGGTATACTTCACGGTACAAAATTGAACTGGTTATGTCCAAATTATGTAACCGGTTTGGCGACTTCGGTACTATGTACTTTGTCGCCAGAGAGTAGTATCCTAGAGGAAATGATGGAAATCATAATCCAGCAATACCCCAATGATGACGAATTCCACGGAGACGAGGCGACTGTTTATCTGAACGATGACGGGTCGCCTCATCGCGCTATAACGTACTGGGACATTCGCCCCTTTATGGCGCAGTTACGCGAACGATTCCCTGCGCCAGAGGGGTGTGAGTGGCGCGTGATTGACGTGTGTCACGCGCAGGTGGTGAAACCATGAAATCAACCCGTATTTGCCGAACTTGTCAGCATTCCTATACTGGTTCTTACTGCAAGAATCGCTCTTGCGTCAAGAACCAGAAGGCCCGAGCTCGTCTCAGGGAAGCGGCCAAGAGGCGACGTGGAGGCGGTGGTAGAAAGCCACGTCTCAGCACTTGGACGCCAGGAGACGGGCAACTCGCCGTAAACACTGATGCCTTACCTGTGAAATCAGAAACACTAATCGAGCGTGCCAACGCGGATGACGCGCTGTTTATGGCTCTATGCGCCGAGGATACGTTGGCGCTAGAGGCGATTTGTGACGAATTCGACTACTCAAGGGGGTTGTGATGGCTATCTTGGGTCTGATAGTTGTTTCATTCTTAATGGGATTCGCTATGGGTGCTCTGTTCCAGCACAAGACAGGATGGGTGAAATGAAGATCGCCTATGACAATGACGGCGTTGGTAATTTAATTCTGAGCAAGCCTGAGCACGATAAACTTCCAGAAGACACCAGAAAGAAAATGAGGACTCTTGCCAGAGACAAGACAATGGCGAACAGCGCCCATATCTTTTCCTTCTATGGAAACAGATCATTGGAACTGGCATACGAGATATGCCAGTATTACGGTTTAACATTGGAAACGCCTCTGTACGATATGGATGGTGAGTGATGGCTAGTGTAGTTTTAACTGGTAATTTAGACCTCGGTGTTGACTTCGACGCGATTTGCGTTGAACTATCGAAGGAATCTGGCTGTAAAGTGTGGTGGGAACGGGACAGAAATAAGGTAAATGTTCTTACAGATGGAAATCCGAATCGAGTTAGACGCGCTGCGGCTGCAATAATTTACGAATCGCTATTTGGGGATTCTGGCCGAAACTATCTTGGAAGAACTTAGAGAAGACGCTAAGATCAGGATGAACTAATATGGAAAACCACACTTACGTTTGTACAGTATACATTAGGAAACAAGGAAAAGACACGTGGTTGTATGAATATTATTTCGTTGGGATTGTCCCTGTCGTGGGGGATGTGATCTCAAGAGATGACGGGAATGATTATACCATCATAGAACGTAAATGGAATGATGGTATTTTGACTATCATCGTCACCGATGAACACTCCACTGGAATTGTTAAAGCATAATGGCAGGAGAACCGCGCAAGCCGAATCCGTTCTATCTGACAGCCGTTCTGATTACGGATCGGCTGTGTCCCGATGGGGTAGCACACCCCAAAGAGAGAGCGGATATGCTAACCAAAACGCTTGCAGGACTCTCTCGGCTATGTGGGTTGTCGGCTAAACAGCACGGCTGGCCTGTGTACGATCTGACACTGGTCTACCTATCCTGGATGGCGTTATGCGATAGGGCGATCTGTGAAGACTGGGGGAATCTACCCAGTATAGAGAAAATCAGGAAAAGTTACAGCAAAGACGGTAAACCGTGGATAGAGGCGTGGCCTAAGATGGTATTGTCTAATGTCCCGCCTGTGTGGGACAGTCAGCTACATGACGATTACGTGCGCCAGAATGCGCCGATGCTGAGGCTGGTCGGATTCCAATATAAAGGGAAGCGACTCTTGGATTCTGAATTGGAAGAACTGGGGCTGTTACCCAAAGGAGAATGAAATGATTCAAGTCAAGTGTGATGAGTGTGGTGGTGTCTTTGATGTACATGAGAGATTCGTCCGAGTCAACAAGCGTGGCTTTGTCCGCATTACAGCGCAATTGGTGTATTGCCCACATTGTCCAGCCGTGTTCCATGAGAATGATACCTTAGATTTGGCGGGTGTCGTTGGGGAGTCCAGCGGGATTCGCTTCAATGAAAGCCAAGTCACCATTTATGGGGATGTGATTGGCGGGGATCAGTATACCGTGAAGCGCAAATAGGCATGATATTTCAATCTCAGGTAGAACTAGAACTACACGGCGTCTATAGCGTTGAAGAAGTGGCTTTGGCGTTAGATGCTTATGATCCGCTACGTTCTACGCAGTTTTCTACGCTGTTCACAACGCGGAACCGGATCAGGCTGATGGTGTTACATACCGAGAAGGCAGAGCTGGTATTCAAGATTCTAGGTGGGGATCGCCTGGAATTGGTGGAAAGGAGTCTGCAAAATGGACAGTGAATTGAAGCTATTTGTTTGGGAAAACGTTCTTAAGACTTACACAAGCGGAGTAATGTTCGCGCTGGCCTTTGACGTTGCGATGGCGCGAGAAATGTTATTGCAGCAATGTAGCTATTTACCAGAAGAGGATTTGGCTAAAGAGCCGAACGTTTATACGTCTCCATTCTCCTTTCACGTTTGGGGAGGCGCATAATGGCTATTTACAATTGTGTCTATGTTACGAATAGTTTTTCGATCAACATGCTGAATCGTGAGAATCAACACGTCCATTTTATCCCCGTAACGCTAGAGACAGCAATAGCGCATTTGGATAATGAGAATGTAGTGTTGGCGATTGGACATGCTGATACCGCCTGGATTGTATCAAGTATGCTAGGCGTTGACCTGCCCGCTAATCGGATCAATGTAGAGTTGAATGATGATGACATGGCGCTGATTGCTCAGTATTCTGGCCCACGTCTGCCAAGAGGGTGCTACCGAGTTGCCAGACGGCGCTGAAATAGAATTCTGGATTGTCGAGACAATCTCTTATCTATGATAAAATACGGGTATCTTACTTTGAGGTAATGACCAGTGAACGAAGTACAGTGTACTAAGTGTCGTCAGCAGGCTGAATTCAGCCACACAGAATCTAATAGCAAAGGGAAATTCGATGTCTATTTTTGCTCGGAAGGACACGAAACCAAAATTCCAATTGGGAAAGCCCAAGAGAAAGGATACCGAGTCTCAGGACTTCCGCGCCGATAAGGTGTATAACATTGGCGGTCGGTACTTCAAGTGGTTGACTGTCAAAGAAATCTATCGACATGATGGGCTGCTGGATTTCGAGGACTGGAACGGAAATACCATCACAGTCACGGAGCATAACCAAGAGGCTAAGGCTCTTGTCAGAGAACGCGCCAAGTATCTGCAACAGGCCGCCAAAGAAACACGGGTGAGGGACATGAACTATTGGGAAGACCACTATGATAAGAGGGGAAAGAAAGATAAGGGAAAGCGATGAATTGGATGGTGTACGATCCTGATAACAACAAGTGGCTGCGGGAGTCTGATAAGGACGGCTATCCGAGTGAATGGGCCTTCAATAAAATCGGCGCTAAACACTATGGAGACAAGGAAATCGTCAAGGTGATGACTGCTCTTAAGAAATTTGGATTTGATAGATTAGAGCAGGTGGGATTTGTGAAACGTGGCTAAAACTATGTTGCTTCTTCTATTATCGTTCATGGCTATCTTTGGCGGGATTCTCGTGGATGTCCCGTGGCTAACACTCGCTGGAATTGTGTTGTTGTTTATCCTGTTACTTATGGATTCATTCCAATGGTTACAGAAACCGAAGTAGACCAGCCTAGCGCGGAATGGTGTTCTCGGTGCGCGTTGTCGCCAGAGTGGTGTACGCTGACACCGCCAGTGCGCTACCCTAGAAGCGCAGGGCAGAGCGGAAACGCCAGAGACGTATGCGGAACTGCTGGACTTTAATGCGCCTGAATCCTAACAGGCGCTTTTTGATCACGGCGAATGAGCACGACGCAACGCAGTCATAACGGTGGACTGTCCACATTTATACGAGAAACTGCGTTGCGTCGTGACTGTAGTACCATTGTCATTCTCGGCGAGGTGAGAGTATACTATAGGAAACAGGGGGTGGACATGACAGACGCAGAACTGCTATTTGTACAGTATTGGACGATAGAACTAGGACGTTCGATAAACGAGCCACACCAAGAAGAACTGATTGCCTTCTTAGAGGGTGTTAAGTACACAAATGCGTTAAATGAGATCGAAAAGAGAAATACTGTCCCCGTTGAAAGAAGTGAAGAATGGGACGAGTTTGACTTTTAGTTTAGTATCATTATGTGCAGTGCGCGGGCGGACTCATTATGTCCAAAGTTATTCTTGAGACAGGAAAATACTACTGGTGCAGGCAGAAGCACGAGCGTATTTGGCGTATCTGCTACATTGGTCAAGATTCAGACGAGCGCCAATGGTATCACCTATTAGGATGTGGGCCAGCGGTTGAGGTATCCCAAATGGACTTGAGTTATTTCGACTGGCTAGAGATACCGTTCCCAGGGTAATAGGCGTATACTATGAATATGGAAACGGACTGCTTGAAATCTCTAGCCAAAGCCTATCTACAGGCTCTTTCTGACTACCGACGCAAGCCGTCAGATCACCATCAAGGGGTATTGGCGGTGCTGAAGGAACAAATAGAGTTGGCGCTAGGCTATCAGGTAGACGATGCAGAGCAGTGGGCAATCCACGCGCGTACTAATTATGTCCAAAGATAGCAAATACTGCACAAGGAGTTGAAGCATGGTTGACTATGGCTGGTTCACAATTTCTCAAGAGTTTGGCATTTACCGTTGTTGGTCTTGTGGTAATAAGGCGACTCCACCAGAAGAAAAATGCTCTTACTGTGGTGCTGAATTTGTGTGGATAAAACTTCAAGATTATGATGATTCTAATCTAAAAGTACCATCGTACCATTGAAGTTAGAAGCAAGTAGGCGTATTCTATATCAAAGGGGAGCATAACAATGATTCTTGGCTCAGACATTTCAGAGAGAATAGACGGTGCTGTTTTGGAATATATCCTAAACTACACCGGAATTGAAGTAGACAGCAAGGCATACCGCCGGCTCGTCTTGGAATTACGCCAAACGGTAGCCGACGCCATAGAGAAAACTATTTCAGAATGGTCTGTGAATAAGGCGCGCATAGGCGTATCCTAGAAGGCAGGAGGCAACATGGCAGAGAATAAGACTAAGTTCAAGGTCGAGTTAGTAAACGGGTCTGTCCACTTCGTTAATGCTGATAGTTATCGAATAGAGGACGGCGTTCTGACGTTTATGACCAGGCCAACGCGCGCTGGTTATTCAAAAGTTGTTAGGGAATACTCCCTAGTCAACATTATCTACTGGGAGGAAGTATAACCCATGACGAATCCAGGCATTCAGAATCCCATTGTTAGGTATCAACTGGCAGAATTCTTAGCCAGCCAGCACAGGATGTTGAATCGCACTATCAACGCATTCAGAATTATTGATCAGCCATCTAGTGCCACGGACGCATGGATTAAAATCGTAAGGAATGAACATATGAGTTTATGCTTCGGAGCGCGGTGTATGGCGCGCAGGCTGGATTCGCTCATCCCTGAACCTGAAGGAGAACCATGAATAATTACGCATTCTCGATTCGCTATGGCGCGGTGGTGATTCACCTTGATTACCAGGAAGATATGATTCTTGACGAAAGCAATCTGAGATCATCAATTGAGAACATCCAGCGTAACAAGGGAGACTTCGCCACAGAAGAAGCGTATTACCATGCTCTCATAATGAGGCAAGAGGCGCTGGAATACCTTCTGGGGAATCGCTAAATGTCCAAGAAATCAGATGAAGCAGCAGAGTTGAAAATGGAAGTCATGCGCCTCAGAGCGGCGCTTGAGCATATTGTATGGCTAGGCGACCCAGAGAAACACACTGCGTTCGACGGGGAACGACATCGGCAGATGCGCCATAGTGCTATGGCGGTTCTCAATGATAAGAAACTAATCGGAACGGGGTAGATCATGTCACGCTTTGAAGTCAGACACCAAGATAAGGGACTCGCGTTCGGAAATGATCACGCCTGCGGTGAATTCCTGATGATTTGGAAACGTCCCACTGACGAAAAAGAACGACAATCGCAGGACGCCTTCGGGCCTGATCCAGAAGAAGTTATCGTAGACGAAGACACTCTCTTTACAGGGTTTACCCGTGAACGGTATCTGGCGCTTTTAGCCGAACACGGTTTTACCGAAGGCGAATTGGCCGACGTGTACAACGCTGTAGAGACACCGGCCTTTAAGGAGAACTGGAAATGAACAGGCAGGAACATCTTCAGTGGTGCAAAGATAGGGCAATGGAGTACGTGAAACGTGGCGACTTAAAGAATGGGTTGGCGTCAATGTTGTCAGACATTAGAAAGCATCCCGAAACGGCAGACCATCCCGCCGCAATGTTGGGCGCAATGCTAATGTTCAGTGGCGGATTAAACACCACCAAAGAAGTAGAAGACTTCATTCTAGGATTCAACTAGGGTCTTGCCGTGTCCTACTACCGCAATCCACGCCGTTACAGTGTACAGCACCATAGAGCCGAAATCCGAGCTGAGAATGGGGTACTGGTGCTGGATTGTTCTTATGACGAAAATCTTGTTAATTGGCTAAAGGCGCTACCTCAACAGGATCGTAGTCCAGACAAGTCTACAGGGCGCTGGCTGTGGAAAATACACCCTAAACACGCAAAATCGCTACAAACCGCCATTCAGAAGAATCTAGGGATAGCCGTAGAGTTGCCTGTTTTAACGTCAAATAGCGCCATTTCAGGGGCTTCCAGGGGCATAGTTGGCGATATGCTCTATATCGGGGGCGCTTACACCCGTGGAACTAGCCCTGAGCGTACTGCTACGGGGTATGTCAACGGGGAGTGGGCGTGGATATTCCCTGAGAGTGTGCTAAGGACGTTCTTTGGGGAACGGGAAGCCAAGCCGACTGGACTTTTGAGCCACTACGCCGTGTTGGGCGTAGGGAAGGGGGCTACTGAGGAAGAACTGAAGAAGGCGTATCGCAGAGCGTCAAAGACGTGGCATCCAGATGTTAGCCGTGAGGCAGACGCCGAAGCGCAGTTCAAGCGCATCAACAGAGCCTATGAAATCCTGAAAGACCCCTACGCCAGAGAACGATATGATGTTGGCCTGAAATTGCAATCTCAGGTTGGATTCGGACAACGCGAATCAACAGAGAAAGCGTATTTTACCCCTCTTAGGTGTGGCAGGCTGGAAGTCGTCGCTACGCCAGCGGTAGGGGGTAAGTTTGTGGTAGACACAATCAAGTCGTGGGCTGACATCGTTCAGGGGGGAAAGATGTTGATAACTACGTGGCCGAAGGGTTATGATAAGTTCATCGAGAATTGGGTGGAGGTATAGAATGTTTTGGACTTCTTGGGTTCACAGCGGGCGCGATATGCCAACTACTGACGGGAATAAATTGTGTCTCGTTAAAATTAGGGACTGGAAAGAGTGGCATATTATTCGCTTCGAGAGGGGTAGATGGTGGTTTGGGGGAGAGCTTTTCGACAGCCTATCCCCTAATGAATATATAATTGTTCGTTGGCACGATCTGCCGGAAGAGGTGTAAAATGCCAAATCTGACAAATCAGGAATTTGAACTCTTAGCGTCACAAGCGTTACTTTTTAGGCGACACTATGAGAACGAGACACCATTCTCTAATGGTGTCAAGCTGTGTCTGATGGGTTCTGGACATTGGCGACTTATGGAATACTTGATAGACCATTGGGTATTTGAAGGAACAGATTACCCATCAGTTGATAAGATTATCTACTGGTTTGATCTTCCAAAGGTGGTGTGACATGGTTAAGGTAAATATCACTATTCAGGTCAATCCAGAAGATGTTAATCGAGTGGTCAATCGTCTAAGGTTGATAGGACTCGAACCGCTTATCGAGATGACAGAGCAAGAAGCAATTTCCCGTGATGTACAAGCGATGTTGAATCGGGGTGGCACAGTGGCTCATCGTAACCGCAACCATACTGTCATAGAAATTCCATTAAACGAGGAGGGCTACGATGGGTAAAGGCACAGAACTTGTCGTTACTGAGGGTAGTCTTCTCCAAGTCGCCAAGTCTCAGGCTACGTCACTAGCAGACGCCTTTATTGGCGTTACCGCCGTGATAATCGTAGACGAGTCGGGTAGTATGGAGATGCACGATAGTCGGGGTGGAAAATCAAGGTTTGAAGTTGCCTGTGAAGAGCTTGCGAAACTGCAACGCGGAAACCCTGGCAGGTTCCTAGTCATTGGTTTTTCAAGTGACGTGCAACCTCGGATTGGTGGTGTTCCTGTCCTTCAAGGGGGTGGAACGGATATGGCTAAGGCGTTGCACTATGCTAAGGAATATGATGTGCTAGGGATGAAGTTCTTTTTAGTGAGCGATGGCGAACCGGACAGTAAAGAAAAGACCCTAGAGGAAGCCAAGCGTTTTAGAAATACTATCTCAACAATCTTCGTGGGGCCGGAGGCCGACCCATTAGGACGTGACTTTTTGCAGAAACTCGCCAGCGCCAGCGGTGGACAGTCTCTAACAGCAGATCGTGTCATGGAGTTGGCAGAACGAGTTGAAACCTTAATGCTAGGAGCAGGAGCATGACAATCATTCAAGGAATTAACGCATTTATAGAACACAAGAAAATCCATTTTCACTACGGGGCGGGCGGGGCGCTGGTGTGCGACACAGAGATACCCGGCGTCACACATGACTTACTGAAAGAGAACGACGGAGACGACACGGCGAGGTTTTACGGCGGTCGCTATTTCATTGCGGAGTCCATGATGAAGTCAACGGCACAGAAGATTTCCGAACTTCTAGGGGGAGTGTTAGACGAATGATTCTATCAAAGGACACCTTTAAGGCCGGTCGCCAATACAGCAAGGATACCCTCACAGGGTACTTTGCCGACGCCGACATTGACGAGGGCTGGATTGGCAACAAGAAATCCATTACGGTTATCAGCGGTTCTTACAAGTGGGTCTTTGTGCAGAACCACAACGGGAAATATGAATTGGCCGGGATGGATGACTTATAAAATGGGAATACCAACAAAGCGGTGTCGTGTTTGTAAAGAATATAAGCCGTTAGAAGAATTTCCGAATAACCGATGTCGTAAGGACGGTAAGGGAGTAGAATGTAAGAAGTGCAATTGCGATAGAGCGAAAGATTACAGGATGAAACACCCAGAATGGAAAGCGGAGTATGACAAGAAATATAGAGAGGGGCATAGAGAAATTTGTACAAGACATATGCGAAAATACCGCGAAAGAAATAGGGAATTACTTCTATCTAAAAAGAGGAAGTGGTATAAAGATCATCCAGAGTGTTTGACTGCCCAATCGAGGCGAAGGAATGAGAAAGTAGCCAGAATGAAAGGTAGTCATACCTCTAATGAGTGGAAAAGACTTTGCAGCCACTTTGAGAATATATGTTTGTGTTGTGGAACTTCCGAAAAATTAGAGAAAGATCATGTGGTCTCTGTGGAAAATGGCGGCTCGGACTATATAGCCAATATACAGCCACTGTGTAAGTCGTGTAACTCGAAAAAATGGACAAATACAATAGATTACAGAAATCCAGATATGCTAAGGGATTTTCTTGAAAAAGAAGAATTGTTGAAGGCGTGTCAATAATGAGAGATAGAGAATGCTCATTTCAGAGGAAACATGATTAACCACATTAACAAATATGGTGAGCGATACGATTACAAGGGATACAACGGTTGCGACTGCCACTGCTACATCAAAGTGGTAGGGAATGCCGTGCTGTGTACAGAGGCGAAGGACAACGAGGGAACGTCCATTACGAACATGGCAGAGACGTTAGCCACGCTCGTTTGTCGTGAATACGACATTCCATTTGAAGAGATGACTTGGGTGGAGCATTATGAACACGAAGCCCGTAAAAGCGGGCTTAAGGATGAGGTCTTTAATACCTATGACTTGGTGACATTCACCATTGTTGATAGACCTAGTTGGGCAGGACGTATGAGCGGGAAACAATTTGTCAGTCCGCAATGGAAGCCAGCCGACCGTGAATACGTGCGGGAAGTGTTTGGAGTTTGACCAACTTACATAACTGGTTCACGGGCGGACTGGCATGTACTATCTTAAATTAGAGGGCAAGCCGTGGTGGTTCCGAGACTGGGAGTATCAGACTTGGGATTCACTTAGGTTTCCGGTCTGGGATAAGCGCGAAGACGCCCATAAGTTTTATACCGAAGAGTTGGCACAGAACAACAAGCGCCTGCTAGAAGAACTCGGATGCAGGGTGCTGATCGTGAGGGCTGAATGATGTTCATATCAAGAATTGACCTTCCAATGGTGTATTTTGGACAATGGATTTTAGCGAATGAGTTACCTGTTCCTGTTTGGACAGACTTAGAGGAAATGAAATTGTATCCGTCCCCGGAAGACGCGGCTGAGGATATGTTGCGCCTAACTAGGCTAGGCTACGCGATAGTCTTGGAGGATCAATGACACCCATTACTCGTATTTGCCCCGTGTGCAATAAACCTATCATTGGTCACGATTATCACATCGTCCCTGCCGATGAGTATAGGCGCTATGGCGAGCCTATCTTGAATCTATACCCCCATCAGTCCTGTTGGCGGGAATGCTGGCAGGACTTGAAATTGTATGCTAAGGCGGTGAAGGCGTGAACAAGATGACGCAGATTGATGCTCTATTACGGGAAGAACTAGGAATTCCAGACTACGACGCTTATAAATTCGACGCTTTGGAAATGATTAGCCTACTTATCGCTCGTCTTCATAAAGCAGAAGCCGCTAATGTTAATCTACGCAATAAACTGCAAGAGTTACAGAAAGAAAAACTCCACGATGACTGGTAAGGTGCTCTATGCCTCACAAGATAATTACCCGTAAGGTTAGAAAACCTGTGTGGTGGAACCCATTCAGGAAGGTTACAGAGTATCGCTACGTGTGGTATAGGGATCGGTTGCGAGAGGATGAAGTCGATACATTTATTCGGGATCAACTTCACGGCAACCCGTGGACGCGACACGATCATAACACAACATCAAATCTTTAATGTAATCCCATTGCCTCTATCCTCCATTCGTGCTAGAATGTCCTTCACTACTGTAGGCGTATTCTTCATAAGTCAACCAACTCACCATCCAACTAAGGCGACCAATGCTTAACCCGCTCGACACGTCTCTATTGATGTCTGTTTCCCATTCTCCATTGGACACTCCTAAGCTATTGATTTCTCCCACTGTCAACATGGATACCACATGGTTTGACAATGAATTCTCACAGTCAATCTTCGATGTTGTTTTCAAGAATGCCTTAAGCGAATTACCCACAAGTCCTATTAGCATTATCTCAAAAGTGAAAATGTCTAAGCCACAAGTGGACTGGTTCTTGGCGACTTGGCAAAAAGGAAAGTTGACCGACTCCGATATAACAGGTACGGTTGAAGCACTCCGCGAACGCAAGATCATTAAAGAAGCCAATACCGCAATGGACGAGTGTCGTCAACGGGTATCTAAAACGCCGTCCTCATATTTAACACAATACACGGCGCTTGGCGCGACAATGGACTTTCTGGTTCATGAGGGAGAGACTTACGACCCAACACCCTCAGCGCCATCCAATAGTAGACGCTGGCAGATTATGGGGAAGTGGGGAGATTGTGTTTTTGACAGTCTGTTTGAAGTGCGAGAAGACGATGGAACATACACCAGTGGAATTTTGAATTACGGATCAATTATTTGGGTTGGCGCTACCAAGATGGGTAAAAGTACCAGTATGTATACGCTATCTTCTCTATCTATTCTTCGGGACTTGACAGACGTAGTGTACATTTCAAATGAGCCAACTAAAGATCAAGTAAAGTGGAATATCTATAATGCTATCCTGGGAATGGGCGGGTTGGCGTATGATGACATGATAAAACAGGTAGATCGCACGCTCAAGATTTATCAGCACATTCATTCATTTGAGACTATGAAGCGTATCCTGCACTGGCACAGGCCAGGGCTTGCTATTATGGATAGCCTAGATGGGTTGTCTTTTCCACAAGAAGCAAAAAACTATCGCGCTACAGAAGAACAGCACCGAGAACGAGCACAACAGATTCGAGATATAGCGGCGAAGTATAATACTCTACTCATCATTCCGGCCAACGCCTCGGAAACGATGCAGAATAAACTCCGCACAGAGGACATTAAAGGCATCAGTTCTGTAATGCCACTGGGAAGTTCTTGGTATCAGTCGTTGATGGATGAATCTGTAGCATTCGCCAGAGACAAGATTGACATGCGGCGGGCCTACGTCAAGCGTGTCGTAAACCGAACTAGCGGCAGGATGGGTGAAGTTTGGGAACTAGAATATCAGCCAAAGGGCGCATATTACAAGGGCATCGGGCAACGTATTTGCTAGTACAAATCTCCCATTCCCATACGGTACATTTGTGCTAAAATTAGGTATAATAGTAGGCAAGGAGAAAACATGGACAGCAAGGCATTAACTGTATCCGTTGAAGCAGACATCGTAGAACAAGTTGTGATTGGTGGAGACCTATCGAAACTAACGCCCCCCCAGAGGGTTGAATACTACAACCGCGTCTGTAAATCCCTCAATCTTAACCCGTTGACCCGTCCCTTCGACTACATTACCCTCAGTGGTAAACTGACCCTGTATGCTCGGAAAGACGCCACGGAACAGCTCCGAAAGATTAACGGCGTTTCAATCACCTCTTTGGAAAAAGAATTTCAAAATGGTCTGAGTTTATATATTGTCACAGCCCATGCCGCAGATAGGGTGGGGCGAACTGATGCGTCAACCGGGGCGGTCAATGTCAAGGGTCTAGTTGGAGATGCTTTAGCAAATGCAATTATGAAATGCGAGACTAAAGCCAAGCGTCGTGTCACCCTTTCTATCTGTGGTCTTGGTTGGATGGACGAAACAGAAGTAGAAACCGTACATGATGCTCGCCCAGTGGTTGTCACCGAGACAGGCGAAATCATTGATTCAAGTCCTAGTCCTAACGGTCAACCCCCTAGAGACCCAATGCCTATTGCGCCAACCCCGCCTGTGCCGCAGCCGATGCCTGAACCTATTGTGACCGATCCCGTCACAGAACCGCAACCCGTTAAGACGCCAGAGCCAGTCGCCGTCAAGATGGTTAAGATTTGGACTGGCAAGGAATGGCAGCAAAGGCCAGCGGGTAATCTCATTAAAGCAAATCCCTGGTTCGTGAAAATGTTTGTTGGGAAAGATAAGCCATTTAGCCATATCAACGAATTAACGAACAGTCTCAAGAAACACTTCGGGCGAAGTAATCTTGTGACGAACGATAAGGACGCCATGACCTACGATCAGTTCGCCGCGCTAGTTAGTTATGCGTGGTATAAGCAAGGCGACAAGGAACACGGTTATCTTGATCCGCGCTTCTATGCTGACAAGATCGCGGAAGAACTGGATAAATTGCCACAGGATATTCCGACGCTGGAAGAACTAATCATATCAGCAGAAGCACTAGGCGTAAATGATTTGTTGAGTACCCTTAAGATGGCATATCAAACCGATGAAGAAATCAATAACAATGTGCCATTCGAGCCATCCGAATGGCAACGAGAAATGGCACAGAATCTACTTAAACAAATCGAGGAAGGTGTCATCAAGGCAGATAATTGGGAAATGCAAGTTTTAAGCCTGAAGGTGTGATAAATGACAGACCTTTCCGTAACAGAAGGTTACGGCTATCTTCCAGAGGACGATGAACAAGATCGCGCTGTGGAGGATTACGCCGAACCGCAAGCGCCATACCTAAACTCAAAGGACGATTTAGCCGTCAAGCGTTCGCACGCCTACACCGAGGCGTCAGAAAAGATTGATCGTGGCGTTGCCAAAGTAGGAAATGGCACACTGGATCAACTGGACGGGTTCTTCAATATCTGGAAGTACAACTTGTGGAATACACAAGGATTCCGAAACTTGGATGCTTGGCTGGACGACTATTTAGTATTTCATAGGGTCACTGTCATCGACACACGCTCAGGCATAGGGCGCACGACGTTTTTCCAGATGATGAAGGCAGTAGCGAAATCTTTAGCAGTTGGAATGGAGTATAGAGAGGCGTTGCGAATTGGACTGAACCACGGCGCTTTGGAGGAAATGGAAAACTCTGGGGCGGTTAGGTTTGAAGTAATTTCAGGACATGGTGGGAAAAAGACGAGAGAATACTTACCTGTGGTGACGCCTGTAGGAGAAGAAAAACTACTTAAGGACGGTTTAGTGTCCCTAAAACAGTACATGGATTCGCTGTCGTCAATGACCGGACGGGAAGCGGTAACGACCGTTCGGCATGACGTGGGGCGTGAATACACATATTGCTCGCTCTTGAAAGAATACCGTAGCGACACGCCGCTATTCGACGAGTCTAGGGCCAGGACGTTTGCAATGGAGTTTCGACACGTTGACCCCGCCAACGGGGAAACGCCCTATCAAGCCAAACTCATTATCCCAGACGACATACCAGATAACGTGGTACACGACATCTTAAAGAAATGGAAATATAACTATGAGCAAGGCGGGGAGTAGCGTTCGTTCTAAGGCTGGCAAGAAACTGCACGGCATTAACATGAATGCCAAAGCAGTACGGTTGTATTACTTTATTGATAATTACTGGAAAGAAAACAACTGCGGGCCGTGTTATCGTGAGATGCAAGAAGTGCTAGACGTGGAGTCAATAAGTAACGCGCAATACTACATCGAAAAACTGGAGGCCAATGGCTACGTTATCGTAGGAAAACGCAAGGATAGCCAGCGACGGGTCAGCGGTTCAATCAGGATTAGCGACAAGAGGCCAGAATGGTACGATCAACCGATGGCACAGGAGATATAGGCATGACAGCCGATAAAGGGACGCTCTCAAGGGCACGCCGCATCAACAGAGAGGTTGAGAAATTATTGGCGCTAATGGAAGACGGTAAGTTTGTCGGCGTTCAAGAGCGTAGTATTGAGGCGTTGAAATTCGCTCTAGACCGCTCTAGGATGTGTGCTGCGAATGTTTTAACCGAACTTGTTGGGGATCAGGTGTATAGGTAATACGCGGACGGACTTATTATCGTGACTCTTTTAGCGTGATCCTGATCGCATAACAGATGCGATACTTCCAGCGTTCAAGCAACTCCCCCCGTGAGAGCACGTGAACGCCGTTTTCCCCACTTGCGACATTAGCCGTAGGGTCTACGAGGATAATCTTATCGCCTATCCTGCCAGTTACGGTTGCCCAATGAGAGCTACCAACCGTAAGATACCCATCTAAGAGTACAATAATAGGCGTTATCGCTGACCATTTCCATAGCCAGCGCACTGCTGTTTGTGGATTGCGTTGTCGGTAGACCGTGGCCTTGAGTTCTGCCGATTCTATTCCACGCAATAACCCTCTTTGGCTCGTTCCCTCTTTAGAGTTTGTTCCGATTAGCTTCTTGGCTTCAGCGTGAGACATTTCAATCTCAAACACTGAAAGAGCGTTGAGATAAGCATGTAAACCACAGGTATAATTGCGCGTTTGATACGAAAGCGATGCCATTGTTCATACTCCATAGACGACAACACCACGTCACAGACTGGCCTGTACTCGTGGTGTTCCCACACTCAGGGAGGAAAGACACCCGCTATTTGCTGTACGACTTCCCGAACACGGGAATACCCGCACTAGACACAACTTTGTGAAACTTAGCGGTCAGACCGAACTGTGCCATCAATCCCAAAACAGCGATCAAGATAGTGGCAACGGTCTGAGCGGTCTGGTCGAAGGTTTCAGGCGCTACTTTGGCAAACATTCCCAAAGCAACCATCGCTACGAATGCGATACCATTCAACACAAGAGACCACGAACCAGATGTGCCATCTTTCACCACGCCAAATGTTTTCAGGGCATTGATGACTGCGGCCACGAACGCCGCAACACCTGTCAAGGAGACAAACACATTGAGAAGTGGCGCAATCCAAGTTTGAAAATCCATAGGTTATATTTTCCTTTCTGTCTTTTTTAGACGGCTCCCTGCCAGTGGGGAACGAGGTTATGATATTCAGCGCACAGCGCCGAACCACTAAGTCCTATTGTACCACCAGACACCTTCTCATAAGAGACATGCGCCGAAACCACCTCTTTTCCGTTTAATGGAGAGAACAGTGCCTTGTCTATGGCGGCCAGAACTGTCATCCACTCAGAAGTCGTGTCGCCGTTTTTTAAGGTTCGCACGAGGTTGACCAACCCTAATGGGTTATTTTCAACCGCCGAGATACCCGTCAACGATTCCAGTGGAACTTCCATTTAAGTTAGCCCAATTTTCATGATTTGTGTCATTCTGCCAATAAAGCACGAATGAGAGTGCCGAATGAACGCCATTATTCTGCAATAATGTTCTATACTTCTTATACATCTTCCCCTTGTCAACAAGAGACACCGTGGGGCTATTGCAAGAAAATTCAGAGAGACAAATTGGCTTCTTTTGTTCAGAAGCGGGTAATACACGCCATATCTTTTTCCAACTCAGCCCGCCTGTCTCATCATTCATATTCCATTGTCCACCGCTCTCTGTATACCAATAGCTATGGAATGAATAGCCATATACTAATGACCCAACCTCTGTAGATAGTGTGTCTATCATAAACTGTGGCGCACCATCGTTAGGCGATAGCGCAGGCATCCACCAGCGCGCATTAGGATACTTCACTTTAAGAATACCTATCACTATCTTTAGCCAGTTTCCAAACTCTACGCCATTATGCCAATTCAGATTCATGCCTTCGATATTCCACTCGTTCCCTATCTCGAAGTCCCGTATGCCATTGGCGTAGGCCGAGGCTGTCCCATTATTGCTATAGTTTACGAAGTCTTGCGCTGTGAATGGGGTGTTTCCCACGCTGAAAAAGATACGCGCCATTAAGAACGCATTGGGATTCTTAGCCTTAATCTTGGTAATACTGCGTGTCATTGCGCCTGCATCGGGCAACGTCAAGAATTTGAAGCAAGCATTCACATCTGTGCCAAATCCGCGTCCATACAAGTCTGCATGTGACTGAGGTATCTCATCTTGTGTTCCAGCGCCTAATCCGAACTTGATAGGTTGCGGTATCGGAGGAGGGGGTTGTATCGGTGTAGCATACGCCCGTAGTTCTGCTTCCGTTCCATTGAATTTATTCAGGTCTGTTGCAACTGTAATGCCATTGACAACCCCTGATGAGGTGTATTGCCAGAACTTATAGCCGACAGAAGACCAATCTGACGGGATAAGCGGGCTTGTGGTGTAGGATGCGGCCCAGAGATCATAGTCCTTAGCCCACGGCACGGACGATCCCCAACGGGTAGTGTTCCAATACCAACTCGCGGTATAGATAATGGGCTTGCGTCCAGTCCGTTGCTGTAACAGGTCGATGAACGTCTTTAGATCGTTCGGACTAGGGTGCGCGAATTGCGTGTCTTCAACGTCAACCACCAATGGCAATTCGCCTAAGTCACTACCGACTACAGATAAGAACCTATCAACCTGTGATTGTGGCGTGACGCCGAATCTGTAAAAGTGATAGGCTCCTCGTAATAGCCCCGCCGCCTTTGCGCTCGCCCAGTTCCTTGAAAATTGGCTGTCCGTGAAGTAATTAGATTCAGTCGCCTTAATGAAGGCAAATAACTTACCAGCCGCCTTGACTTTCGGCCAATCAATCATCAATTGATAATGTGATACGTCAATCCCCTCAGCCTTCACTACAGGGGCAGGGGGACGCGGATCACCCGCTACGGATTGCCATGTAGTTGCCGTGGCAACGTACCATTGATTCAGATCATTCTTAGTGTAGATTTTCTTGCCATAGTACAATAACAATACACCTTGTCCACCAGCGAACTGTGTACCATTCTTAAGTAACACGTAACCGTGTACGGCTACTGCGCCAAACTTCCATACACTCAAGGCACTGTCCACAATCTGCGGGGCGGGGGGGATAATGGTGTTATCGGGGGATTCTTGCAACATAGGATCATTGGCCGGAATCCATTTTAGGGCAGTTGCCATATACCATTGATTTTGATTGTTTTTGGCATATACATCGCCGTAATATACCAATAAAACTGCCTGTCCTCCCGCAAATTGAACGCCATCCTTTAGAATTTTATATCCCATTGGGGTAAGATCGCCAAGTGTCCAAACACGCATATCAGAATCAACTATTTTTACGGCTGGTGGGACGGTTGTGCCATCTGGCGATTCTTCAACAATGGGTAGTACAGCAGTGGGATGTGCGGCAATATAAGTGCTATAAGCACCCAACACGGGAAACAGGTTGCTCTCGTCTCCACCTAACTGGAATGCACACCCACCTAGTAGATAAGTGTCCTTCATCAGTTCCGAGTCATACCACGCCATATCGTTGACCCACGACTGTCCTGACAGTCCGGTATCGTAGCCATTTCCGGCACTACATTCCGTAATCACTATCGGAATTCGGCAGTCTAATGGCAATGAATTCCACACGGTTCGATAACGCAAAACATTGCCAGGTTGAGGATTCTGCATTGTGCCAATGACGCTGTATTCATGTAATGACAGTACTGCGCCTAGTTGTTTACCAAGTCGCAAGGCCGGATACAAGTACGGCCATGCTTGTGCTGTCGGGCTACCTGTTGGGAATGAGAACAACGCCAGCGGGAAACCGCGCTGACTAGCCAGATTAAGCGCCGTTACCATCCAGGTGTTCAGCCATTGAGCACGGCGTACCATTTCAGCGACTTGTATAGGGTCGTTTGGATTCTGTAGTTCAATAACCGCTTCATTCAATGGATCGTGATAATCAGCAGGGTTTAATGACCAATTTTCAAATAAGGTGCGGTTCTGGTCTTGCGGATCGCGGGCAACAGATAGCCATTGGGTTGCACTTTGAACAGGATCGCCTACATAGAAGTCGCCTGGCAAGCGATTAAATATGGCGGACTGTCTGCGGTAAATTAACTTTGTGGTAGGACTATTAGCTGTTAAAGTGGGCTTGAAGTTGCTATTCAGCACATAGATAATCCCAACGGGGGAAGGGGGACTTGCCGTGGCGCACTTCTTTAAGGCATCTCCAATACCCGTAATCGTTCCGGGCTGTGTGATGTGATACGAAAGTTTTGACATTACTTGCCTGCCTTCTTCTTCTTGGGTTTTACTCTGCGCCACACTTGAACATCGTGCCCATTATGATTGATTACAGTTAAAAACACAAACTCACCTGATGCGACCTGGCTATCTAGCAGTGTCCTTGCCTTTTTGTCGCCGATCTTAAGCCCCGTCTCTGCCAAGAACGCCTTGCGAAAATCGGACAGAGATATGTCCTCTGGCCGCCTAAGTTTACCATGATACTCATTAACCAGTTCTTTAAGCAATTCGTCTTTGGTCATCGGACTGACACACTTTCGCTTTGCTCGAACTGCATTGTGTCAAATGTGACATCTGTCATTTTACCATTAAAGACCCCAACGACAACTCCGCCAATGTCAGACAAGTCGTTTTCAGTATCTACTCTATAGGCATATTCGGATTTTAATTGCCAACTTGGTGCTATCAGAACTTCAGTGGTGTGATTACCGTCTCTAATGGTTTCATGGCACATTCTATGAACGTGTCCGCGAATAATAACCTGTGAAGGAGTACGCCCCTGCATCATGTTCGCCATGACGATAGAGCGTCCGTAATTCCTGACGGAATTTCCTAGATTCCAAGTTCTTTTTCCAATGTTAGGCCCGTGGTGTGCTAAATCGAAAATTACATTGTCAACGTTAAGTCTCAGATGATAAAATGCAGGTATGCCTAATTCTCGCGCCACGAGCGAATCGAATCTACCACTTTGTCCGACGTGTGCCGTTGTTCCTCGTAACAGATACGCTTTCTTTGCCGTGTTTACAATAGGCTTAAGAAGATCAACCGCCGCATCCACTTGGATCAACTCATCATTTGTCCACAATTGGAGAGTGCTATGGTGATCGCCATCTACCAGATCGCCCCCCAAAATGACTATCATGGGTCTTCCGTCTTTTTTGCGCCGCAACCAGAATTGAGTCCAGAATTTATAAAGAGCCAGTTGCGACTTTGACGCCTTATGGATATTGTCTTCGTCTATCTTCCAGTGACATGGCGACAGTCCAACCGTGCTGCCAACATGCGTGTCCGAAATCCAGACGACTTGCACAGGTTCTTTTGACATTCAATTCATTCCAGCGGTGGAGTGATTATGTCCAAAGTAGTTATAGTTCTCCGCGCCGTATTTTTAACGCCTTCACTGCGGCATCTGGAAAGGCATCTTTAGTAATTGAGAGGTTAAATTCTAAAGCACTGTCAGATCGGCGCAACTCGCCTTTCATAAATTCTATCTGATTGTCTTGTCTTGCTATTTTATCATCTTGTTCAATTACTTTTTGCTGTAGTACCTTAATATCTTTTTGAAAGCGATCACGCTCTTTATAGCGATCTTCTTCTATGACAGCAATTTGTTGAACCAACTCATCTATCCGCTGGCGCAGAGGCATAACTAATTCCTTGTTGTAGGTTTCAACCAATGTCCTGGAAGCAGTAGATAGCGATTCAGCGGCGTCGCCTTCATCGGCAGTAGCCTTAGCGTTGTCTGAACGCTTGCTTAGAAACCTCGTAACGACAATCACTAGAACAGCGGTGACAGAAGATATGACCGAGGGGATTAAGATAGCAAGTTGTTTTTCATCCACGGGTTATTTTCCAAGTAAGAGATGATAGCACCCACGCTGAAAGAATGACGAACACTAAATAGGTAATGGGCGCGGTTGAGATAGGATTCGATAACCAGAACGATAAGTCAATATAACTCCACATGATCATCCCAACTATGGCAATATCCCGCCGTAATCTTAAACGATGGCCGTAAAGTGCATAAGCCCTGATCAACCCAACACAAAGCAGAATTAGTCCAGTAGCTATTTCTCCAGGCCAATCCGCCAATGTACTAAATGTGACTGAGGTAGGAAACGTCTCTACCGGGAGCAATAGCCAAAGTCCTAAAATAACGGATTCAAAGGCCAGAATAACCTCTAGGGGAATTGGGTTAATGTTTATAACTTCGTCTTGGATTTTCTTTAGCATATCCATATCCTATGGTATCATGTAACTTAGATAAGTCAATGGGTTACGCCTCAAACCTTATGCACACCCGGTAGGGTAGGGGGGTGTTCATCACCATTCCAGGCATGACGCCTGCCGTACAGGACTCGAAGTCGCCAGAGGAAACACAATGGAGTTAGCATCTACATTATAGCGCCGATAAAGGATTGTGGCAATAGGGTAGAACACTTGTTTTTGATCTACCTATAAGAAAGAAATATAAGGCCGATACATCCTTTGGAGTAGGGGGGAATCAACCCTTGACCCCTGCGGGAAAATATGTTATTATTGAACTAAAGTATTCTTTAGTCATATTAAAGGAGTTGATAAATGACAACGCACCAGCCCCCCTCTAAAGCCGTTAAGGGACTTCCGCGTGTAGACGAATTCTTGAGTAGTATTCCAATGAGTCGCACCGCGCAAACGTATAGATATATGCTTGGTTCTTTTGCAATATTCCTATCGAGCACAAAGATGAATCCAGAAAAAGTTGATAGCTGGACAGACGATCTGGTTGCTAAATTCTACGAATGGATGATCCGTAAAGAGTATCAGGACGCTACAATTACATGTGGCATGGCCTCTCTCAAGAGGTATCTAGTGTGGCTAGAAGCACATGACCTTCTCCCATTTCGATTGGATAAGGCTATGAACAGATTTTTGGCGATTAGAAGTAAAGGTCACTATGGAATTAGACATGCCGATCCAGAAATGCCTAAGATAGTGACTTATTACGATTCTTTAGAACTCCCTAAAGATCACATCAAGAGACTCAAAATACTTAGAGCGAGGGCAGTTGTGCATACCCTATATGCTTCTGCCGGTCGTGCTAGTGAAATTTCATCGCTGACACGGGATATGTTACAAGACGGTCACTTGAGCGAATGTAATATTATTGGAAAAGGAAAAAAAGAGCGTATTCTTCTATTGACATATGAGGCCCAACACGCCATACAAGAATACTGTGCAGAGAGAGACGATAACTGCTCCGGGCTATTCATATCTCATGGAAGAAATAAGGGAAAACCAATCGGACGTGGAACGATCTGGTCTATCGTCAAGCACGCCGCCAAAGAGATTGGCCTTAAAGGATTCTCGTCGCCGCACGCCTTTCGACATTACCGCGCTCAACAACTTTTAGATGGAGGTATGGATTTAGAGACATTACAATCTATGTTGGGTCATACTGACATTAACCTTACTAGAAAAGTATATGCTCCGAAAACCCCACTAGCCAAATTACGCAGGCAACTCGACGCCTACGGGTTAAGCCCTCAAGAAGCACTTGGCAAGTGACACTTCCAAAATTAAACACTCGTACTATTCTCATTCTAGCGATTTCTATTTTGGCAGGACTCGCCCTAACCCCGCAGGCCGATTTCGGCATTTTCTGGAATGCTGGGTTAGCCGCCAGATTGGGGCAGAATCCCTATTCTATCCCTGGATTCTTTAGCCCGCTCCATGTGCTAATCTATTTTATCCCGCTTTCGTTTTTACCAGAACCCATAGTGTATCACTTAAATGCCACACTAACCATTTTTATATTGTTAATATCTTTAGGAAAAAGATGGGCGCTGGCATTGTTAAGTCCTAGTCTATGGGCTGTTGCATGGTTTGGGAATGTTGACTGGTTGCCTGTGCTGGCTTTGATTGTACCTGCTACTTGGATAGCGCCACTGGCGTTGGCAAAGCCTCAAATTGGTTGGCTGGAAGCGTTGCTCTCAAGACGTGTTTTACCACTGCTATTTATGGCTGGTATCTTTATTGTATCATTTGCACTGGGCATGAATTGGTCAACCGTTCAAGGCTCATCTTGGAATATCAGCCTGTGGCCGTGGGGAATTCCCATTGGGTTGTTTCTAGCAAGAGTGGCAATCTTAAAAAGACAACCCGATCTGGCATTAGCGGCTACTCCGTTTTTATCCCCCTACCTTTCGCCATTGTCTTATATTGCTTGGTTGCCAATGGCAACACGCTCTATTTGGCTGATGGCTATTGTACTGTCTATCCAGTGGGCCATTACGCTTGTCTGGTTATGTCGTCCATAGAAACAAGCTAGGCTTGGAGCATAAATCTCGGAAAATTAACGGCCGCCAGAGTTGAACCACCCGTGAACGGATCGGGTAAAGCCGCGTAAGAAAACGCTACTGATACACCCGTATGGATAACGGTGTCCGTTCCACTGCTAAACCCCAATAGATGTAGCGAATTAGCCGTGGTCAATGCTCTCACGGTTGGGGTTGCACTGAACACCCCTGCCAGCCAATACCAGGCAGGCGTGAGAACTTGACTAATTGCGATGGACTTGAAAGCGGCTGGCGTGGCAGTAGACACGGCTCCGGCGTCGAATCTTAGAGCGCCAGGCGTTCCACTGGAATCTAAATACATCCCCAATTTAACATTGCCCGTTGCGCCTGTGGTAACTTCGATCCCGATGGCAGTGAGTGTTGTTGTGGTGGAGACAAAGATAGGACAGGCATACAATACACCCGCAGTCACAGCCAGCGTTGTTAGTGCGCCTGCTCCTAGAGAAGTGCCACATAGCCTACCCACCGAAATAGGGAACATGAATGGCGACAGAGTATTGCTGGAAGTAGTGGAAAGAGGCATATTTTAGACTCCTATCATTACTCTGGCAGCAGCTACAGATGCTTGGAAGTTGACACCTAATACGTTGTCCCCCATTTTGAAGAATACTTTAGGGAACCCAAAAGTGGCAAAATCATCACCCGTATTGCCTACCACTATAGCGTTGTAGCCTGTGGCCGCGAGAGTTCCTATATTCGCTATATTTGCCAGATGTAACGGCGTGGTTGGTAAAGCTCTAATTGTTGCATTAGCAGCAGCAGAGGTTTGTCCGATAGCGCCCCAAACGATGCCCGCCTGTAACTGTTGTGATAACGCTACGGATTGAAATCCCGTGGCATCGGCTACACACGTACCGCTAGTAATTAAAGTCCCAGGCATTCCGTAGGTATCCGTTGTATATAACGCCAGCCTGAATGTTGTGCCTGCCGTTGCCGCACCCGATACTTCTATTCCAAGTGCGGTAGCCACTATGGTATTGGGAACCAAGAATGGAACAACGTGGCAGTTTAGACCAGGTATAACTGTAGTTGTTGCTCCCGAAGTGATGAACGAGTCATAAAACCGTCCTGCTACCCACGGCAAAGCCACTGGCGCATAGACAGGATTATACGACCGTCCTACCGAAGTCGGCATCCTATACCTCCACGGCAGTCCCGGTCACGTCAATAGACGCACCAGACGCTATGGCTTTAATGGTCTCTCCAATGACATCCATTGTCACCAGGCCACGCCAGTCGGCCTGATTGCCCCCCGTTCCAGGCACGGTGTACCCTTTGACGAGATATAGAGACGCCGTGCTACCAGAGTTGACTTGGTACATATCTATCGTCAAATCCGCTGCCGTGATATTACAGAAGTTGGCATAGGTGAATTCACCCGACCCACTGGTGAGTGTGTAGAGGGTTGTTTCAGACGCCCCTACCCGTTGCGCGATCTTGACTGGTCTGCTCATGGATGTCTCCTATGACTATTATAAAGAAAGCGCCGTAAAACCCCTACATTTATGCGTGGAGATATAAGGCACAATTTCCATAAATATGGTATAATCCAAGTATGCGAATGACCTACAAGTTTCGCCTGAATCCAACTCATCACCAGCGCACCTTGCTCAGCAATACGCTGGAACTTTGTCGTTGGGTCTACAACAAAACGCTTGCCATCCGTAAGAACACTTGGGAGCAGGAAAAGAAATCTATTTCCTGCTATTATACCATAAAGATGCTTCCGGGCTGGAAGAAAGAAAAGCCAGAATTGTCGCAGGTCTATTCTCAGGTTTTGCAAGAAGTATGCAATCGGGTTGATCTGGCTTTCAGCGCATTCTTTCGACGGGTCAAGGCCAAAGAAAATCCTGGCTACCCACGCTTCAAAGGTCGGGGATGGTATGATAGTTTTACCTATTCCCAGACAGGTTTTACACTCTGCAATAACGGATTGCTGCTCTCCAAAATTGGGGAAATCAAGATTGTGCAGCACCGTCCCATAGAGGGCAAGATCAAGACACTGAACATTTGTCGGGATGCAGTCGGAAATTGGTATGCCTGCTTCTCGTGCGAAGTCGAACCAACGCCACTTCCCGCAAGCGAAAGTGGCGTTGGGATAGATGTCGGTCTTGAAAGTTTTGCCACCCTCTCCACTGGCGAGAAGATCGCCAATCCCCACTTCTTTCGTCTGGATGAAAAGGAACTTGCGAAGACCCAACGGAAACTCTCGAAGGCTGAAAAGGACACGCCAGAACGGGCGAAACTGAAGAAAGCGGTCTGCCATATCCATCAACGCATCGCCAACCGGCGCAAGGATTTTGCTCACAAACTCTCCCGTCAATTGGTAAACGAGTATAGTATCATTGCCCTTGAGAAATTGAACATCAAAGGAATGCTTCAAAACCACTGTCTGGCAAAGAGCATTTCGGATGCTTCCTGGAATCAATTTGCACAATACACTCAATACAAAGCTGAGAATGCTGGTAGGGAGTGTGTACTGGTTGATCCACGCAACACATCCAAGAAATGCTCCCGCTGTGGGACTCTGGTTGAGAAGTCTCTGGCTGTTCGTGTTCACGATTGTCCTGTCTGTGGCCTTAAAATAGACCGCGATGAAAATGCCGCCATCAACATTTTGGCATTGGGACTACAATGCCTGGACGAAAGTCCTAGAAGCCCCCGGCCTTAGCCGTGGGGAATAGTCACGTCAACTATCCAAGTCCAATAGCGTATGCCAGAACTAAGGCATCGTCCATCGACCCTGTTCCACTCCCTCCAAACGTTACCCAATCGGTGTCACCGGCATTACGGTATTTCGATATAGCGGGCGTCACAGAGGTATCAATCCATAACCTATAAGCGCCCACCGCCCCAGGGTCGGAGCTCTGAACATAGGCGGCAGGATGGATTGCTTCGTCGCCCGTGATGTCTTTGTGAACTGCCATTGTTATCCCCCTACCCCATCACTTGAATGGCCGGGCCGTAAACTCTCACTGTTGTAATCGCTGAAACGCTCGCTGAATCCGAAACGCTAATGCTATCAGAAATATCTACGTTAATCAGGACTATGGTTGTTGTGTTCTCATTTACCGATAGCGTCTCTGTGCGATTGACTTCTAAATCAGATAGCGCAACTGCTGGCGAATCGGTAACACTAACCGAATCGCTGGTCGCAACATCAATGTCGTTCTCTGACGTAACGATAGCATTGACTGATTCGGAAACGCCTGCACTATCGCTGGATTCTATTGTTAAATCAGAGAGTATACTATTAGCCGATTCACTAACTGTTGTCGCATCAGAGGCGCTTACATTAAGGTCTGGTACAGCATTGATCAGAACATCAGCCGAATCCGTAACAGACGCGCTATCGCTGACCGCTATCTCTAAGTCAGAGAGTAGAACATCAATCGACTCTCCAACTGTCACCGTGTCACTAACATCAATATCTCTATCAGGGACGACCTCAACGAAGACGCTTACCGAATCGGATACCGATACCGTCTCATTGACGAGAACAGACAAATCTTCGAGCGCAACCTGAACCGATTCACTTACAGTCACACTCGGTAGAGCGATAACGACTTCGCTCGTGCTGAGGGTAACAGTCTCGCTCGTGCTGAGGGTGACAGGCGATCTCTCGGTAACGATAATATCCACAGGACGCCTCAGCTATACGTGATATGGACGGTTAGATCACTCCCCGGCGTCGATGATCCTATAGCGTCACGGTCGAAGGTCAAATACTCTCCATCTGCCCATGTGGGCAAGTCAATCGTTGTTGTGTATCCCGTATACGCGCCAGCGGCTATCTCAGGACGATGCGCCTGGTTTGAGAAAATTGTCGCCGATGAATTGTTCACATCACAAATAATAGAACTTCCCGATGAAGGCGTATTCACCGCCAGGAACACTTTAGAGATCGTCACCGTCCGCCCTAGTTCATTGTAGATTCTCAGGTTTCCCGATCCTGTTGACAGCACGCCTTCTGTCGAGAAAATAGCCTGTGATGTCCTCGGAGCGCCATCAATAGAGAACCAATTCGTATCTCCTGCGTTACGGATGTATAGCGGGTAAGGAGACGATCCGCTTGTATCAACCCATAGTTGTCCCGCGAAGGTGGGCGATGGCGCTGAAACGGCGATCTGCGTCGTCTCCCAATAACGAATGTTCTTTAGATTATCTAACAGGGACGCAATACTACCGCTACTGATGAGTTCTGTTTTAGATTCATCGGTGTCACCCGCTACTTTTATCTGTGGCAATTGTCCGACAAGTCCGCCAACAGGCCCCCCACCCCCACCACCCGATCCAGACGATCCACCCAACACCAAAGTCTGCGTTCGGACTTCGGCTTTTAGGGTGTCAAACATTGACACCAATTCTCTAGTGTACTCAATCTCGCGTGGCATCTTTGCCCCTTATGGAAACGTTGCGTGAACATCTATCAGATTGAACGGCCCATCTGTTTGAATGTAACTTCCACTACTCACTAAATCAGGCCCTTCTCCAAGACTACGCTCTAGGGCAGGAACCCACCAATTGCTAGTGTCATCCCCGAATGTGTCCCCATCGTCAATGGAGTACATCATTATCGACTGGTCTTCATCATTGTTCCACGGACTCCAAATCATAACCGACCCGCTAGTGGCGTCTGTACATTCTGCCACTCCTGGCAAAAATTCAAATCCCTTGCGCCTATAAACCATACCGTCTTCACCCCAGTCGCCTGTGTAAAGGACACCCTTGATAATACCAGGAGGATGACTACCGGAATCCTCATGAAACTCCTGAGACCCAGATGCACAATCATAATAGATTATCCCAAAAGAAAGCTGGCTATATGCCATACCGTGTAAGGGGTACGATACTATACCGTCTCTTCTAAGTGTGTTTGTGATTTTAAGAGCCAGATGCCTATTCCCCTGTTGGGAATACCCAGGCAGAGATGCAATGTCGTCAAAGGTAGTTACAACTTGGTCTGCCGACCCAGAAGTAATACCAAGACCCGCGCTTCCATTACAATATGTGCCACCATTCGGCCATTCTTGAAGAACAAGGCCAGTAGATACACTCACGCCATAAGCATCCTTTCCTAATGTAATAGAGCCAAAGAGTCTGATTTGTTCTATTTCACATCCCTGTATATCGCCTGGGTTTATCACAATTTCATAGATTGTCTCAAGTTCCACAGCGGAATAATCATCTCCCTCACTGTAATGATCCGTATATGAACATATAAAATTTGCCCTAGCACTTAATCCATCAGATGTGTATCCAACCTCCTGAGTCATTACATTACCGGGAGGCGGAAAGGTTTCTACACACGATCCTATACCATAGGACTCATCATAAATAATTGGATTGCAAGGAATCTGAATCTCTCCTGTTCGACTATATTGAGACATCGAATATGATCCTGCCATTATTCCCCACTCCCTGTTGTTTCAATCTCATACGCAACCCATTGTGCGTGCCACTTAGTCGGATGACCGCGAATAGACAAGTAGTCTATCAAATTATCATGAACGAAGTGATCGGTTGTACCAAGATATGCCGTTTCTGTAACATTCGGAAGCGGCGTATCTTGCATGTAAACCTTTGCCGATCCGCTTGTTATCAGCGACACACTAGAGCCACTGGTCATAATTGATCCGCTGGTTTCTATAGCAGGGAAAAAGTAAATATCAGATATGCCCTGATGACTCTCCCTAACACCGCCAGTCATAGTCTGTGTAGATTTTCTAGGAACACCCGCTACAGGATAGGCTAATGTGACAATTGGCCCAACTCCAAGTCTATCCTCATTATTCTCAGAGTTATAGACTGGATACGAAGTCGCCGTTGGTGGGCCTAGATATGACGGTGCTGCGCCCGCCGTCGTTATAGTGCCACTTACATAGGGATGTGTAATTTGATTAGATATATCTACTGTTGCTCCGCTATATCTCAGAAAGGCGTGTTTTGTCATATTGCTTTCGACATATCGAGCAGTAAGCGATAATTTAGTCCCGTCTGAACCAAGTGACGTAATAGGCAACATTCCCGCAAACGCAGTATCAAGCTCTCCACCTAGACCTGGAACAGGCGATGCACTACCCGAACTCGACCCCAATAATTGTGTCCACGTTGGCGTTATCGCCTTCGGATTGGCGCTGTAATAGAGCGCCGTCGCATTAGCAGCTGGCCCTGATAAAGTGCCATCATACATCAACAGGTACACCGTGCTATTGTTCATCGCCTGCATACCCTGAATCTGGCCGTGCGGAATGGTCTTAACCAAGTGCCACTCAGGGGCCTGTGCGCCTTCTGTCCACGCTAGTTTTTCTGGATAAGGGTCTTGCAGGGATGTCCGATTGTGTGCCGCTATCCAAATATCAGGATCGGGTAGTTTGTGCGACCAACCCGCAATTCTTGGACACCGCTCTCCTACCGTCACTTTTTGTCGGTAGCCCTCCATTGAAATCTCAGATTCCAAAGAGGTAACAAACCCAGTTGTATAATAATTCCAGCCTTGTGCATTATGCCTGACTTGCGCCCGGTCTCCAATCCATACAGTCGGGTCTCCTAAAATTTCAACTGTCGCAATGTCATCATAAGACCCTAGCTCATTCACCAGATAAGACGCAATGTTAATGGCAGTAGCATCATCATTAACCAGTGTTGCGCCAATAACAGTAGTTCTATCGGGAACCATACCTGATATTTCTGTAGACGCCGTTGCTCGAATCTGAGTACCGTCACTGGCCCGCCATGCGCCAAATACCTTGACGACATTGCGTGTCATATCGTCGCCCACTCGTGTTTCTAAAGAAATCGGATTGATAAACTGGTGACTGATATGTGAAATGACATTTCCGATAATGTAATTTCCATTTGCATTAGGAAACACATAGGCCGACGCATAGGCCATAATATCTGTTAATGACTCGTGTACTGTCCGCAACCCCAATGATGTTCCTGGTGGGACTTTAGCGGTATCAGGTATGCCTCTTAGACTGTAGGAGGCCCCTGCCCTGTTGCACAGATAATCAATCCAATATGCTGCCGTATGCTCCACTGTAGAAATTACCTGTTCGTCAATAAACGTCCGCGCTGCTTTATGATAAGTGTCGTCAATATCCAGCGCAATCGTATACCCAGGTCTTTCGCGGGTTGACTTGATAACATACCCTGTTATCACCTTTACGCCGTCCTCATACAACACTACTTCAGAACCAGGAGCGGTACTCCCAGTATAGGTGATGTTCAGTTCCAGTACAGCGCGCTGCGCTGGCGCACATAGACTCCCATGACGCCTTAGAGAAATTACTTTTCCAGATATATCATCCCCGCCGACCGTTCCTGATACCCGATACGTTAATACTGTTGATACCGCGACTTCTACCGCAACCTGACCAATACGCGCTTTAGTCGCATCAATCGTGATAGCTGTTTCAACTACGACCTGATCTGTCCAGGCTTGTATAGGACGAACGGCTACTTCTATCGGAATGTGTGCTACATACGAAGTTGGCAGATATTCGCTGGCGACTTCGAGTGTAACTTGTGCAACAATCCCAGACCCAGTAGAAGGCGCATACCCCACTTCTATCAGGGTTTGAGCAACTAGCCCAGACCCCGTAGAGGGTGCGTAACCAACTTCAACAAGAGTCTGTGCTACCAGACCTGAGCCAGTCGAGGGAGCGTAGCCAACCTCGATTAGACTCTGCGCGACCAGCGCCGATCCTGTAGACGGCGCGTAGCCAACCTCCAGAACAGACTGTGCAACTTCAGCCGATCCAGAACTAAAGATTGCCCCTTCTAATATGGTCTGTGCAACAATCGCGTCCACAGGATGCCCTTATGCGATTTCGTCAACACCGAATTCAGCGCCATTGACTTCTGCAATCGTCCACGCATTCCCTGTGCTTGGATTTCGCTCCATCACGTGCTGATAATAAGCGTATGACGTTGCGAGTGCAATCGTCGCCCCATCCGTATCTATCCCGCTTACCCGCGATATTCCTGAAATAGAGCGTGTCCCCGCGTCATTTTTCTGTGCATAAATCATCTCTTGCACGGCCATTACCGTGCCGTCTGTGGCTATTAAGTCCTGAAATCCATAGGTGTCCTTCTGGCCCGGCGTGAGTGACGATACATAGTCCGTAGTGCTTGGTGTTGCTTCGTTCACCAATTCCCAATGGTCAGACCCCGTTGAAGGTGTCCATTGTGAGTATGTGGCGTCAGAAGTCGGGAACCGCGCTTCAATATGCACATCGCCCCAGAAAGTTGTGTTGGTTGATCCACTGGTAGTTAAAACATACAAATCATCCACATAGGAAGTCGTAATCGGACTGACCATCTTAACTTGAGTCGCGTAAGCATTTGATCCCTGTTGAGTATCTACCCCTGCCAGAGTAATTTCCGATACGCCGTTAATGCGAAACTCAGATGAGCCACTATTGGCAATGGTAGTCATCCATTCAAAGTAATACCAGGTATTCAGAGACGGTGCAGTTGTAGAAGTCCCCAACACCGTGGCATTACGGGTAATATCTAATTTACCGTCTGCCCGCAACCGCAGGTCGCATTGTGTAGAACCATTATCCAACAGGTCACAAATCGCCCCTGCTACTGGCGATGCTGTGCGTCTCCATGCAAAACCAACTACCAGCCCTACATTTTGCCCAAGCGTCTTCGTGACAGCATCCGTATTGTCCAGCTTTAGGCCGTTTGAACTGCTACGCCCTCCTGTCTCGATAGTAGGGGAATTCGTAATTGTTGTCCACTTGTCGGTAAGTGTTGTATAGTGGTCGAAAGAATCCATAAATAGAAGCGTCATTGTATTTCTCCTCTCGTTGTTAATACGCGGGCGTACCCATTATGTCCAATCCTAATCCGGTTTCGGTATCGCCGTAACGTGGCTGATAAACCCGCTCTCGTCCAGCGAATGCGATACTTGATACACAAATACCTTGCGGTTAGAAGTTCCCGTGAAGGATTCTGTTAAAAGGTAAATCTGTCTTGCGTGCAATCCTACAATTCCCTCTAGGTCTAGCGTATACGTCTCTCCCAAGTGATTCAGCAATTCTAAGTTCACTTGTGCTGTGCCGTCCGCAATAGCCTGTGTGTCCAACATCTCGTGTCCAATCACAAGTGTTTGATCAACTACCAGATAAGGATTAGACGCCTCGGCTAGAGCCGTAATATCGCCTCGTCCGTAAACCTTTACACGGTTGCGTGTTTTATCCGTCGATTGCTCATAGGTAATCCCTGTAAGTTGTTGATTATCTCCCGTTGTCCACGTTGCCAACGGCGTATCACTATCTACGGCATACGGCTTTCGATTGGTAAACTCCACCTCATCAAGCGCAATGTCGTAATACAGCGTGTTACCACTGATGCCCGCCACAAATTGACACGCCTCTGCTACAGACTGTAGATTGAATCGTGCCCCGTCTGCATTCGTTCCCCACGTAAACACAGGCGTTGGTTCGGTATTCGTGACATTCGTAATGCCCGCCAGTGATAGAAGTTCCTTAATAAGATTCAACGATGAAATATCATTGTACTGATATGGCTCTTGTGGATTATCGGCGGCTAAAAAGTAATCCACTGCCCGTATCAACAGATCATTCGCTGTAATCCTGATGATGTTCTCTGGCCGCTGTCTCTCGATCTTTTTAACGTATCCCTTGAACATGATGGCATGATCCGCCACATATCCCATATTGATCGTGATCAAGTTACCCATCGACAACGTGCTGGAACTGCACTCAATTACGGCGCTGGCGGTAATGTTGCTGTACGATTCTTCTATCGTGGTTGACCGAATGCCCGTACAGCCCGTCACTACGCAGTACAATTGTCGCTGTGGCATTACGTCACCCCAATAAGTTCCATTTCAACGTCAAACAACTCGTCTGTACCCGCCACAACAGTGACGCCATCAATGACACCTCCGGCGTATTTGATCATCGTAAACTTCGGCGTGCCGTTAATCTTAAAATTCCCCAATGAGCCGGATGGCGCGGTGAAGGCTCGCGTAGTGTCAGAATAGGCGTCTATCTCAATGTTACTACGATTGGTACGCCCAACCACCAATGCTTTCAGTTCCACCTTCATAGAACCAGCGCCAAAGAAATGCAAGGTGTTCTCGGTAGCGTCTAGCACTTTTACCAGCGTCCGATAGATTTCGCGCGATTCTGCTTCTTCAGAAACATAGATGGGAGTTGACCCCCACGACCATAAGGCTGTCATCTGATCCTCCCGATTGAGTTTGTACCCGACCCACTTCCGCGTACAGCGCGAGTGAGCATTTGATATAGGATCGGTTGTAGCGCACGGGCAATAGCTTGCCCATTAAGCATTACAGTTAAGTTCGCATTAAAGGTTGCGCGAATCGGCAGCATAGAAACCTGTACGTTTACAGCACGGTCGGCTTGTCGCGCTGCTGTCCGCAAGACAGAAGATATGTCCCCCAAAGCGCCTCCGCCAGTGGGTTGTGCTCTACGCTCTGCCAAAGATGGCTGACGCATTGAGGCCAACGAGTTAGACATCGCCGTTAGCGCCTGCGCCAACGCATTCAATGGACTTTGTGTTGTTGTGGGTGTTCTTGCTTCTTGTTGCGTTGTGCGTGCGCGTTCTGTAGGCGCTACCCGCGTATCCCGTATCTCTGGTTTCTGTACCGCTTGCAATATCCCCGCTAGAATCCGATTGGTCTCTGAGAATACGCCACGGTCTAACATCACTGGTTCACGGCGCATTCCTTCAACGCCTGCTCGTGCTGGCATTCCAGCACCTCCACCCCCGCCCGTTGTTACCGCCCCACCAAAGCCCCCACCGACACGAGGTAGGGACGCTACGATCCTATTCGTAACAAGATTGGCTATATCCGCTCCACTTTGCGGTTCGCGTCTAGCACCCTCTAGCATTGATTGTCTTGCAGTTGTCGGCCAATCCATTGAGGATTGGCGCTGAGATAGCGCGGTAGTAGGAGGCTGGAATATACCCCCCTTGAATATTGACGTGAGAGATGTTACCAAGTCGCTGGCTATTTGCGTAGGAGCAATTGGCACTGCCGTTCGTTGTTGAGACGGCGCTTCACCTCTGGCAACAATAGGAATATAAGTTTTATATTCCTGACCAGCAGAAGGAGGGATAGGCGTTACTGGCTTAGTCTCTTTTTCAGGCGTTGTGACAGGATAATATCCACCACCTTCGCCCTCGCCTCCCGTCACGGGTTTCTCTGGCAATGTCTTTAATAGTTCAGCTATCGCCGCCATTACGCCTTCTACGCCCCCTGCCCCCTCTGGCTGATTCCATCTTTGAATATCCAATGACGAGATCGGAACCATTGCCGTTGCGCCTGACGGCAAGTTCCATGTACCTGAGAGTTGCGCTTTCTCTACTTTAGTTAAATCTTCCATCGCCATCTGCAAGGCTGACAAGCGCACATTCATAGTCTTAAAGGTGTTATCGTTCAACAATAAGTTGGCGTTAGTTTGCTTCTCAGGAGAACCTAGCCGTTGCAACAGCGCATCGTACATCTGCGCTAACGCCTGTAATTGCGGAAATTGCTCTGCACCAATATCAAGGCGCTGGAAACTAAAGGCGGACTCCATCTCTTTCTTGGCTTGTTTAGCCTTCTGGGACATCTCGTCTATGTGGCGCAAGCCTTCTTGTAAGAATCTTGGATCAAATCCAACCTCAAATTTAGTGCCCTGTTGTGTCCTTAGCAACACCATTTGAGTGCCAAGTTCTTCACGGCGCTTGGCAATAATGGCATCTATCTGCGTGACGTTAAATCCTAATGCCTCTGCTTGAGCACGGATAGCCTCAAGTTCTTGTTGCGCCAATTGCAACGAGATCATTTTGGCTTGGTTGATCTGATCTTGCGTATACTTTCTAGCGTCAACTTCAGGCGCTTGGGTAAAGAAAGATGTACCAAGCAATTCTCCCGTTTTCTGTCCTGGTTCTGGTTGTGCGAATGTAACCGTTCTAGCCTTCTCTGCCAGATATTGCATCGGCGTCTGTGCAGGAGGTCGTTGTAATTGTTGCTGTTGCTGTGTTGGTTCACCCTGTTGCCCCGTTGCCCTAATCGCCTCGGCTACCTTCTTGTCTTCCTCCATCATGCGTAAGGCAAGTAGATCGGGCGCTTGCGCGCCCCTTTGCGGAGTCAACAGCATATAGTATGATTCTTGAATCGCAGTAGCCGCTTGCCCTAGAGAGGCCGCTCTTTCTTGCGCTGCCTGAGCAATCAAAGTCCCGCCTGACTTCAACGCTTCTGCCAATTCATCGTCATAGATCATCAACTGTTGAGCATACTGTTCGGCAGCTCCCTGTTGAACTACATTAAGGCTTTCCTTTTGTTTATCGGTGGCGCTCCTGACCAACTGGTTGCGCTCGTCCATCAATTGCTTTGCGCGTTCCCAGTCGCCCATTGATTCCTTAACAATGTTCTCCAAGAACCCTTGCTTCTGTGTCTTAGCCTGTTCCGGCATCAGCGATACTTCAGTCGCCGCCATTACTATTTCAGCGCCAGGTTTACCACCATATTGTCCAACCGTTCCTCTTAGAAACGACACCATTAAGTTGCTTAATAAATCGCTCTTTTCACGCACTTGTGCAATGCGCGCATCCATCACCTTGACGACTTGACCAAGATTCCCATCTACAATATCAACCATCTTTTGAAGCGTGCCGTCTAGTTTCTCAATGACCGTCGATAGGTCTACAGTGAAGGCTTCCAGACCGCCGATTAGATTACGAAGTTGCTCTGGACGAACATTCCCGCCCGCTACAACCTCTAACAATGCTTGTTGGCGTGGCGCTGAAAGAGTAGGAAGAATCTTAGCCACATCTCGTAGGATTTCAGGAATTGGACGCAATCTTTTATCAGCGCCTTCAACTTCAATTCCAAAAGCTCTCAATGCCTCTTTGCGCTCAAATGCTTTCTCTCCGCCTTGTGCAATATCGTTAAGACCTTGTGATAAACGCTGGAAGGAAGTAGCGATTGCTTCGGGAGATTCCTGTACCCGCGATGCGCCTTCTATGATGATATTAAATGCTTCTTCAAATGATGTTCCCCACAATCTCGCTAAAGCAGGTGCTTCTGATAAGGCAGCAACAACGCTCTCTAGGTTGGAGGCAGGAATGCGCTGCAAGGATGAGGCGATCAGATCGCCAATATCAGGTGCGGCCTCTAATCCCTTCCCCGCTTGCCTTAACGCCGATGAAATAGACTTGCTAATCTTGTCAGAAGATACACCTGTTAATTCTTCTAATTTGGTAACAGTCTCAACAAATTTCTGTTTTGCCTCTTCCGTTCCCTCCATCTGAACAGCAATACGAATCGTTTGCGCCGCGCCCATTGGCGTGACGCCTTGTTGTACAGCCACTTGTGCTAGTTTATCCCATTGTTGGCGGGCTTCTCCTAATGCTTGCCCTGTAATAGCGGCAAAACGGGCCGTCTCTAGTTCATACTCTCTAAGGGCAGTGATTTGCTCGTTGATGGTATTTGTGACAGCGCGAAAGGTTGTCCAGATAGCCAATCCCACGGCAATGCGCGTGACTTGGCGCTCAATAAGATTTGTTAGACTACCATAGGCAACACCTGACTTTTCAGCACTATCGGCCAATCCGCGTTGCGCTTGTGTTAATTCTTGTTCAGCAACTTTGGCTTGATTAGCCACAGGAGCAAGCGCCGCTAAAGCGTTTTTATACTTTTCCTGGGATGGTAGACTGCCATCAAGAGATGCCTTTGTGTCTCTTACATCTTTTTGCAGGTCGCTAAGATTCTTTCTATATTCAGGTAGACCAGCCTCTTTCATAAATGCACTGGCTTGTTCACCGCTAAATCCCATACTTATCAAGGCGTTTCTAGTCATCCCTACGTCTTGATTTAATTGGCTAAAGAGTGTACTCGCCATTTGTGCATTGGCAGATAGTTGACCAAGACCTGCCGCTCCTGCTGTCGCATCTGCTCCAAGATTTTTTAAGTTTTCAGTTGGAATCTCTACAGGAAGCGGTGCAACAGGTGGTTGCACTGGCGCAACGGGCGGGGGTTGAGGGACAGGAGGAGCCCGTGTGATTACTCCTGCTGGCTGTGCAAAAGCTTGATTCTTGAGTTGTAGATATTGTTCTAGTTTAGCATTAGATTGATCAATAAAATTGTTCAGTCGCACCCATTGATCAGTTGGTAGTTGTCCTTGTCCCAACTGTGCCATCATTGCTTGCGCTTTAGGTAATGACGCATTTATTTGATCTATGTCTTTATTGAGGTCAGAAAACTGAGTTGATTTTGCCCCGCCTGCTACCCCTTCAGCGCCAAAACCAACACGAGGCGTTCCTGTCGCTTGTAGTTCTGCCGCTTTCGCTTTAGCCTGTTCCTGCAAGGCAATAAGGTTCTGTAGCCCCGCTTCAGTCTTGGTAGTATCTAATCCAACCTGAGAAGGTTGTGCGAGTTGTTCTTTGCCAACTTGTGCTTGTGCCTCGGCGGCGGCAAGATTCTGTGCAGATTGTGCCGCTGCATCAAAGCTAGGTTGTTCTGTGATAGGTGTAACGGCTGGCGCAGGTTGGGTTGGTGTAGGCGTTACAGGCGCTATCGGCGTAGCATTGACTTGCTCTTGGTCTTGCTTTATCTTTAAGAGCCATTGGTCATAGGCAGTAGCGTCCGCCTGTGCCTTCGTTAAGTCGGGTGCTATCGGCGTTCCACTAATCGCTGTGGCGTCCTGTTGTATCTTGGCAGCTTCGGCCTCTAGTGCCTGCATCCCCGTTATCGCAGGCGTTGTATCCGGCGCAATAGGCGTTTGTGAAATAGCCACTAGGGATTGCCGTGTCTCTTGTGCGCTGGCTTTGGCTTGTTCTAAGCCCTCAACTGTGACAGCTTGTTGAACGGGCGGTGAAGGTGTGGCAAGTTCTGACTTTGCTTGCTGAACTTTTTCCAGTCCCGTAACAGACACTTCTTGTTGAATCGGCTGAGGCGGTGTGGCGACCTTTTCTTTTAATGCCTGTTCTGCCGCTGTAGCGCGAGTGGTGTCAAGTTTAACTTCTTGTGGTACAGTGCCAATTGTAGCAACATCACCCTTTAAGGTTTGTACTTTGGCCGTGGCCTCAGTTGTCTCTAGCGGTAACTGCTGTGGCGTTGGTGTTATTTCTTTAATGCCAGCAAATCGACCGCTCGCTTCTGCCTCAGCCTTCAGTCGTCTCGCCTCTTCGAGTGAATCTACAACCGTGGTCTGAGTGACCACTGGCTTCATCTGACCTTGCGCCGTGGATTGGTAAATTCGTTCCTGAACCTGATATTGCTTCTTGGTCTGTTGTTCTAGGGCTTCGGCATCAGCCGTGGCCTTTTTAATTTGGGTACTATCTGCTTGAACAACAATCGGCTTCGCGCCAGCCTGTTGCAATTGCGCTTCAAGTTTAGTAGCATCAACTCCCGCCTCTTTAAGTTGTGTGCTGTCCGCCACAATAGTCTGCGGTGGAATAGGCCGTGCGGCCATCTCTTGAGTCGTTTCAATTTCAGCCTTAGCCGCCGTAGCGTCAGCGGTAACGGGAATAACCTGTGGCTCAACTGGCGCTACAGGCGGTGTAACTGGTGTTAGAGGTGCAACTTGTCCTGCTGGCGGTGTTGGCGTGGTTTTAACTGCTGTTGCGACTCGCTGTTCCGCTTGCGCTAATTGGTCTTTGGCTTGTGCGGCCTGTAATGCGCCTTGCGCGACCTGTTGTTCGGCCACAGCCTCTTGCTCTAAGGCGGCTGTAGTCGTGGTAGTCTGTTGTGCTACCTGTGCATCAGCCTGGGCTTGTCGTTGTGCGGCTTGCGTAGCGGCTTCAGCGCCAGCCGTGGTTACGGTAGCGGCTACTGGCCTAATGGGTTCTACAGGTTGTATCGGAACCGGCCCTGCTGGTTGCGCCAGTTGCCTTTCAGAGAGAGACACATAACCCTGTAACCTCTGCGTGGCTTCGGTAATGGACGCTGACAACGCGGTGAATTGTTGCGCCTGTACAGGTGTCGCTCGTCCTCCTTGCGCGGAAATCTGTTGAACGATACCTTGATAACGGGTGGCGTCTTGCTGGAAACTAGAGAGTTGTTCTTTGAACTGTGCGAACTGCGTGGGGACGGCTTCACCCCCCGCCCCCGTTGTGGTAATCGGGGTGCTGGACAGTTGAACTACTTTGGCTTGCGCCTGCTCGATTAACGTGATAAGTCGTGCAAGACCCGCCTCGGCTTCAGCCGTGTTTAATTGGACATTATAGATTTCTTCAGGCATAGTAGCCTACTTTACATAAAAGTTACATAACCAGTTCAAAATTGTATTAGCCTAAATTCATGGCTAGTTGTTGTTGTGCTTCTTCAATGCGCTTTTTTGATATGTTAAAATATCCTTCGTTAATTTCTACTCCAATAAAGTTGCGTCCAAGATTAACGCAAGCTTCCCCAGTTGTTCCAGACCCCATAAAACAGTCCAATATCGTAGCATCTGTCCTTGTGCAAACTTCAATCAGTTCTCGTATTAGTTCAGGAGGCTTCTGTACAGGATGATCTCTATCTTTTGATAAAGTAGGTGAATACTTTAGAACATTAGAATGTACTTTACCGTGTTCATTCGTATAGGCTTGTTTATCATGCGCCCATAGAATCAGCTCAAACTGATGTCTAAAGGTTCTTCCTAGACCAATACGAGTTTTGTCCCACACTAAAGCCTTTGATGAATCCCACATACCAAATGTTACTGGATAAAAGACGGGATACGATTCATCATGACAGAAGACAAGCAAGTGACCATCTGACTTGATCACACGTTTCCATTCCACTGCCAGATCAAAAAAGAATTGCCCTAATATGCTCAAATCTCCCAAACATCGTCCCCACGATACGCGCGATTGATAATGTACTGCTGGCGTAAAAAATGGGGGGTCGGTAATTACAGCATCTATACTAGCAGTTGGAAGTGATTTGATTACTTCCAGACAATCTCCCAGTCTTAAATCCACTGTCATCCTAGCCGTCCTGTTTTTCCTTTCGTTTCTGTTCCTGATCTTCAATCCACCCGTCTACCCGTTCCTGATCGTGCCAAAATTCCTTTGGAACACCATCCCCTTCTGGGTCAAGTGCCGCTAGTTCCTGTACTTGTTCCCACCGCCTCTCCAACACTATCGCGTAAGTCCACATCCACGGCCACTTCGACACTTTCAGGTCGCTTACCGTTCCGTTTCCCCACTGCGCGCTTTTTACCCATCCTGTCAGATGACCCCTTAGAGATGCTTTTGGTGATCTCCCACGGATCGATGGAGTCCAATCCTTTGTACTGCTGATATAGTTTAGTGATAATGCGTCTGTCCAGTTTCATTACGTCTTCAGGAGACTTCCATACCTTAGTACCGTCACGTTCAATGGCGCACCACAGGGTATAGTACACTTCTGCGTCTTGTGCTGAACTAGCGGCATAGACCCACACCGCGCGCGCTTGGACTTCTTTGACTTGTGTCTCGCGGGGTAATTCCGTGAACTTCTGACGATAGGCCGTCAGTCCCGTTAAGACGTGTTTCGCCTGCGCCTCGGCTACTTCTTTTTCGTGTTTGCCCTGCGCGACTCTATTTTCCACCAGTTCTTTATCAGCCGCCCTTTCGGGTTCTGGAAAAAAATCAACTCGATACACATCTTTGGCTTCCCGTATCAATTCCTGTACCCGATCTTCAGACACGATCCCCAAGAGAGAATCTAACGTGAAATCCTCTACTGGCCTAATCTTTAGCCAGTAGAGTTCTGTTTCAGGATTCTTCAACTGTTCTGCGATTCTGATAGATGCTTCTAAAGTGTAGTCGCGCCGTGCGTTCATCTCAATATCAGAAAGAACGCGCATCGTTGCTTTTGTCTTATCAGGCAGGTCGATGTCTGTAGACACCCGCATGAATTCATCAAGCCTAAGATCGCCCATTGCTCTCCTTTGAAGTATGTGCCTACCCGTCTGCCTAATCGACGGGCTACCAAGATTGGGGGAGTAGGCCGAAGTGACATAGCCTCACGCTTCGGCCTACTGTTTTCAGTTGTTTACTACGCTGCGGCAGCAGTCTTGCTGATAATCACACCACCCGAAGTCGCGGTAGATACCGAGACGTTGGTGAGAGTCCAGCGGGACGTTGCCTTCTGGCGGACTCGCGCCTGAATCGGGCTGTTGCTCGTCGGGCGCATATTCTCCAACTTCCAGGACTTGATGACCGTAGCCCCCTCTGCCAGTGCCGGGTCGAACAGATTGATATACACCTGGGTCGTCTGTGGCTGACCAAGCGCCAACTTGGACACACCACCGTCTGTCGATACCGGGAAGAACACATCGTTTGGTTGCTGATCGGCAGGGTTCAGGTCAAAGTCACAGGTGACGTTCGGCGTATCTACCAACTGCCCAACCAACTGGCGGTTGCCAATTTCGTTCTGGGTCTGGACTGGGAACTGCACTCTGATGGTGAATGACTGCAAGCGGTATGCTTTATATGCGTCTCCCGTTCCACCAAAGTAGACACGCGCATCCTTGCCGTGGACAGCGCCAGGCGTTGCGTTATCGAAACTGCCCCACAGTGGGTGAACGTAAGTGCCTGCCTGGTAATACTGCGAACCAGAAGTGCCTTCTAGGGTCACTTGTTCCGTGCAGGCTCCATTCATCACAAAGCGCCACTGGATTTCAGACACGCGCATACTACCAACGGCGGTCTCCACGACAACGGCATCGGCGTCATTGCGATTCACCACATATAGCGTGTTGGATTCGGAAACCATATTGCCAACCCAACATCCACTACCCGTGGTCGGATCAACACCTGCCAGCGTCATATCCAACGTAGAGTCGTGTAGGTTCTGTTCCACTACGATACGGTATGTGGTTGGGTCTAGCGTGTTGCCTGCTTTATCGACTGCGCCTAGTTGGAAAAAGTCAGTGCTATTGTGCGTTCCAGTCGGCTCGATAGACTGCAACCGCTGTAGCCACAGGTCGTTTGCAGAGCCGCTAGTAGAAAGCGTAGCGTTTGACAGCCAACCCCCTGTCCTGTGCGAAAGCATCGAAATCATAGTCGGATTTGAGCTCATTTGATTATCTCCTTTAAGAGAACTATTGCTTCGGTCTGAGCGTCAAGGCTACTGAAGTCCAACCTATAATATCTGTAGCAGCCTCAACCGGGCCAATCTTTTCAATCCGTGGCGTGAAGATGTCCTTCACCTTCACTAACGGGTCAACTAAGGCGTCTTCCACTTTCGTTCCAGTGGGATTAGACGCTGAGTACGTTTTAATCTCCAAAGAACTTCCGAAATAGTCGGCTATAAATCCGCCCAGATCGTCCCGCTCGCCACGATTGCGTCCAAAGATATGTATTAGTACATCTACCTGTCGGCCTAGCCTATCCCCTAATTGGAATGGATTATTTATGTAAGAATCAATCTCAACAATCACCTGTGGCTGTTGCAAGTCCACCCGTATAGGCATCGGCGCTAAGAACGAATCCAATAAATAGATATACGGGAAAGTCGGGGTGAACGTCCCCGTTTGAACGGCTCTGAAATTCGACTCGGTGTAGACGTTAAAAGCCGCTAACCCCGTCGCCGCGTCGGGAGCCTCAAACATGGCAGTCAGTCGGTCACGTACTGATAATCTGATAGCTCTATTCTTTAGCATTGTTCAGTACGCCAAATAATCCTGAATGATTTGACTGGCCTGCCCGCGCCACTGCTCTAGGGCGCGTTCCAGAAAGTGAGTGCTTGTGATACCTGCTTCACTATTGCCACTGTTCTGCACCCACATATAGTTTGCGTAATCAATCCCTCGTCCACCCCAAAGTCCAGCACGTCTGCCTTGCGCCAATAGGTCTTTGTTGGCCCTAGACATTCCCCACCAATTTGTTATACGCCACACCCGCCCAATGTTGCTCTCTTCGTCATCTACCCCAAGATATTTATAGAACGCCTCTAAAGTCCCCCGTGGTGCTGGCGTAGACTCATCGCCCGTCTTAGTCTTGTCGCCTACCCCTATCTGCCAGCCTATTGCCGTTTTGTTAGGTTCGGATATTTTTCCAAGTGCCAATTTAGTCGCACCCGTATCCATTGGCGCTTCGTTGACTAAATTCTCGGCCAGTCCAAGCCCCAAGTGGGTAATCAAGTCAGGCGACTGTAACTTTGCTTGCAGTTGTCTCAATCGGTCTGTCAGTGCGCCCACCTGGTATCTCCTTGTCGTCCTCGGCGTAGGCGTGAATCCCTGCTGTTTCAAACTTATTCCGTGCAAATCGCCTTAAGTCGTTCAGAATTTCAAGGATATTCACCCTCATTGGTTCATGGCCTACGGCGCTCTTGTAAACATCATTGGCCGTCAATAATTGCTTCATACTGTGGAATGTCTTGTAGTCCACGTCAATAATTGCGCCTGCCTGCCGCTTAATCACATCTTCTGCCATCTTTAAGCGCCGTTCTGCATCTGCTAATTTATCCGATAGAATCCTGAGTTCCTGCACCGTTGTATCCACTATAGCCCCTCTGCCCTAAACCTCGGACTGTATTTCTTACAGTGAGACGTAACATCAAAGACCTGCCCCACCCCGTTATAAGTCAAATTGTTCATTCGGAACGTCAAGCCGTCTACAAATACATACCCATTGGGATTGTCATATACTTGCTTAACGGTTTTATAATCACGGTCTGAAAAATACAGCAGATAATCTCCTACTTCCAGACCTGGAATGACTGGCCCCAACCCTAACAGTGATGTGTCCTGAATTATCTTGATACGCGCCTTGAGGCGATACTTTTTGTAAGTCGGTATAGCATATTCAGCGTTATTTCGGCTGATGTCATAAGGGCTATCGGTGAATGGCTCATAATTAGTGCCTTCTTCCAAGATGGGTTCAACCAACACCACTTCCCGATAGTCATTCCTCATGGCGTGCATCTCGCGCCGAATGTTATACAAGTCGCCAACGCCTAGCATAAACTCACCACATATTTCCGCGATAGGGTGTTGTCGTGCGCCATTGCTCTGCTATTGACGCTTTCTGCCAATAACGGTGAGAAATAAACTCCCGCGTCATTGGCCCAGTTACCGCCCCACCCCACGCTGAATCTCCTAACACTTCATATTGCGCTGGTTCGAGTGCCTTCTTTAAGGCGTCCAGTGTAACGTCATAGGCTTGCCTCAAGTTCTTCACCGTCATCGACTTGTCGATCTGCGCGCCTTGCGACTCTTTCCAGATAAAGTCACTGAGAGCGTGTTCACCCATCAAGGTGCGGTAGAAAGCCAATTGCGTACACTTCGTAAACAGATTCAATTGGGTTCTGGAAGTGCTGAATGTCACCGCCGCCACGGTCGGGTCTGATCCAGTCGAATCTACCACATAGGCCGCCGTAGAATCTTCTGTGATCGGATTGACTGTACCGAGCGTATCTGTTAAAGCATATCCCCTGTACCACCAGCCCTCCATCTCGTCAAAGCCCGCTACCAGTATAGACTTAATGATCCAGTTGCTATACTTCGTCGTGGTATATGACGCACTAGGCTGCGCCTGTGGCGCTGGCGTCAACACGATACATCCCCCATCATAGTCTACGGTGTACAGGCTCGAAGACACCGCTGTATTCCCTCCCGCGTACACCGCCAACGACCCGCTCGACAGGATCGGCGGGTAGTTGACGTAGAACACCCGGTTCTGCCCGTCAACTACCCCGCTTAAAGGGTCTCGCGCTATGGAGTGTTTGTTAAAGAGCCGCGCTACCCGGTCTATTAGCGTAATCCCATCCGTCCATAGTTCAAAGGCCAACGCGCTACTCCTATTGGGTCAACTGCGATTCGAGTTCGGAAAGTTTGTGCTTCAATTCTGCATTCTCTAATTCTAGTTCTTCTACGCGACTTCGCTGACTAAGAACTTCATGGCTTGCCTTAAAGTGTTCACTGACATGCTGTCCACGATGTTTGACTTCCAGGTTGCTCGGATCGTTGCGATCCTTAACTCCGTCAAGATGGTGGACAATTTCATCTGGTTTAAGATACCGACCGAGCATCTTTTCCATTACCAGCCGATGCTCAAAAACTTTCCCATTGCGAGCATATGGATGATCTGGCGCATACACTTCAATATAGCCATCTTTAGTCTTATGTCGTCCGCCCTTCCAGTTTGAAGCCTGATCTCCGAATCGCCCATCGGGATATTTTTTATTAAGAGCACTTTTAATTACTGTGCTCTTATCTTCATCAAATATCCCAAACTTCCTCGCCCAATAACTAATTACCTGATCGTCTACTCCGATTTCAGCAGCAACATCTTTGGCGGTTTTAGTTTCAAGTTGTTCGGCTAACCAGTTCTTATCAGATATTCTTTGATCATGATCGCCCTTCATCTTACCAGGACGTGCTTTCTCTTTTAGAGGAAGCCCAAACTGTTTAACCCAACGTCTGAACGTCTCCCGATTAACTCCAACTTTCTTTGCGGCTGATTCCAGACTCGCGTCTGGATCATCAACGTACAACTTCCTCAACAGCTCCTCTGTGATCCCTGCCGTTTGTGGCCCTCTCATTGCTGTATCTCCTTAACTAAGATTAACTACAGCAACGATTATATTCCACATTCTGTCAGAAATCAATGCGTAAACTCTAGGAGAAAATTATGTCATAGGTCGCGTTGCTTCTTGTTACCCTTATCGGGGCTGAGTCATTTCTGCTCAGCTCTGCATGTCGCCATGCAGGTCGGACTATGCTTTCATCCTACTTTCGTAGGCGCTCCGTCTCTAGTCTCTACACCTTCCCCATTGCGAACGGGGCTTGGCTCGGCATTTTCTCAGAGAGATGTTCACCGAATTTACGGAGGATTTTACATGCTGTTACCAGCAAGGAATGCCAAACTGCGACCGCAGTTAAAAAGACATTCTGGTTTGTTGCACATGAACTAGAGTTATAGGCATTACCGGCGAACAGCGTACCGGCAGCGTTCGAGTTAAACAGGCCGATGTTGCTGATGTTTTCGGTTTGGGTCACGAACGAGTTGGTGCTGCTGAACGTGGCCGTAAAGCGCACGGTCTTTGAAGAAGAAGATGTGGCTGCGGTCACGGCTGCACGTGACACACCCGTACCGACGACTTCGCTGCTCAGGGAGGTGTCAGTTGCGTTCGGAACACCGCCTTCACCGAGGGCCATGAACGACACCTGCTTGCTACCCGCGATAGCACCCAGGGCTGACACTAAGAACTGGTTGAAACCCAGATTAGTGATCTGGTTATTCTGCCAGCCGGAGTCGCCTGCTACCATGCCGTCCTCGTCAACGATATGGACGCGGAAGAAGCCGCGAATCTTAGTTCCATCCCGCGCTTTAGAGCGCGTCTTTGTGCTCATAATTTACACTCCTTTGATTACTTAGGATAGGCTATAGGCCGTTTGCCTTTAGACTTTCGGTAGGCGCGTTTCCCGCCGATTTCGTCCAGGCGCTTTTCAAGCGCCTTCAGGACTTCTGGTCTAGCGCCTAATCGTTCTTCATAAATCTGCGCTGCCTGTAAGAGCGGCGCTAACGTCTCTTGTAGAAACTCAATTTGTTGCGGCGAATCGTCGGGCTGATCCATGTGCTTCATATGAATCAGTGCGTAAGACCCGCGTCTTGGATCGTCCTTGCCTGCCTCAGACTTGTTGTCAAAGTACGGCTGAGTGGCAATCCACCACGCCTTCTGCTTATGATCGGCGCTTAATACTTTCTCTAACTCAGGTGATAGCGCCAGTAAATCCTGTGATGGTGGAACTTCGTCTACTTTATCTACAGTCATACCTGGCGTTCTATCGTACATCTTAGAGAAGTTGGTGTCATTCAGCCAGTAGTCTGGGATGATCTCCCATGTCCACGGCCTAATGACCAACTCTTTGGGCTGATACCCGCCTGGCAGCCCTAGCGCGTAAGCATCGGGGGCAGGCAAGCACACGTCTCCCTGCTCATACCCCCGATACGATGCGATGACATACTTACCCGCTTTTTCCTTGATATTCCCCAATGATGGTCGCGTATCCTGTGACGCAACCTGCGTTTTCCTCGGCCTTGCCATCTTTTATCTCCTATTGCCTAGATTGTTAATTCCTACGCGATGTCCACCCACCACAAGCCAAGACCGTCCGGGATATACCACGAATGATACGAGTCGCGGTACATATACTGGTCTTCGCCCTGGATCAAGTCCACCTGTGTATCGTTACGGGGACTACTCTTCTGCTGATGCCAACCAACCTGTGAAGGATCGGTTCCGAAGTACACTCGCGTGTACGGCGCATACGGATGGGCGTACCACCGCAACTGGCCGTAGTTGGCATAGAATAGGTTATCAACCAATTGCTGCGCTACACCTTCTGGCAACTGGAAGCCTGTACCACCCCACGTCCACGTCTGCATCGCCATCAAGCGGCCAGGATTGATCACCGCAAACTTCACCGGCCAACCAATCTGATTTGAGCGACGAATCACTTCATCCACAGAGGTCTTGGTGATTTCGCCCGTTACAGTCAACTTGTGACCAGTCGGCACAGCCGCATCGAGTACAACCTTAGCCGCTGCATCGCGCTTCTTAGCCAGTTCCCACGCTGCCGTGTTCATCTGGCGAGCCAAGACATTCCAACCTGCGAAGCGCATGGTATTCCAACTGATCTTGAAGCCATACTGGAAGGTGCTCCAAGACGGGCGTGTGAAACTGTAACCCGGTTCATTGAAGATAATCTCCGAGCGCGGGTGTGACTGGTACGCGCTGTTGGTGATGTCTTCCACGCTAATCAGGTTGTCTTCCAAGTCCCCGATGGTCTGTTGCATGAAGAATCGGTCATACTGCTCAACGTAGGGGATCATGTACTGGATTGGTTCGGCAATCGCCGCGCCAAACTGTTGACGAGCCGCCAAGACATCGGCACTGCCCGTTGCCAACTGCGCCAAAAGCGCATCGACTTCGCCCGTGTAGTCCTGACCGTCCCACACCGGGTTTGCCACTTGCAGAGTTTCCGCCGTGGCTTGCAGAGCGTTCGCGCCATGATACGGGGTGAACTTTGTGATCGCCTTCAGATTCTCAAGGAGTTTCAGTTCTTTAGTCATTTTATTTTCGCTCCTAGAAGGCATTGCCAAATTCAAACTCGATCAACGCTGTCGAGATTGAACTGCCCGTACCATCAATCGGATTGGTCATCGTCTTAAGATCAATCAGACGCCCGATCTGGTTCGTTCCTGTCACGTCGATCTTGCCACTCGCTGCCGCATAGATGTTGTGACCACCAGCCGCTTCAGTAGGCAGACTCCCCGAACTGAAGAAATCGGCGCTCATCAACACCATGCCGTGCCCGGTCAACACCGCTACGGCCTCGCCATTGTCAAACGTCTTGGTCGTTGGCGCATAGACCAAAGAGCGGTCGCCGTAGGCAAAACCAAATGGCTTGCTGCCCGTGGCCGCTGCCAGCGTGACGGTTTGACCGTTAGCACTCAAAACCACCAACAGACCTGGCTCAATGCCTGTTGCTCCGGTGGTCAAGTCCTGACCGTATACATTAGCCCCACCGTGGGGCGTGAGCCACTGAAAAACTTTAGTGCTCATAGAGTTCTCCTATAGAACAAATTTAACGCGCCCGTTTTCTTCGGGGGCTGTTTCAGAGGCAAAAATCCGACTTTCCGGCTTCTTTGGAACCTCTGTTGACTCACGTTTGGTTGCGGCCTTAATCAGCAACGCCACGGTATCGGCGTCCATCGCCAGCAACTTGTCTTTCTGCGTCTCAAATTCGGCCTCGTCTAGCACTGAACCGACCAACTGAGACTTCAAGGACGAAACGCGGGAAGCGGTAACTTCCGTGCGCGCCGTCTGCAACGCTGCTTCAAGGGACTGGACACGCGCTTCAAGGTCTTTCACCTTAGCGTCAAGAGTAGCCTTAGCCGTCTGTTCGTTGGCAAGGTCGGCTTTCTTGGCTTCCAAGTCGGCCATCATCGTGTCCATGTCGGACTTCATCTTGGCGTAAGCCGCCTCAGTCTCGTTTTCTTTCTTCTCGTCCTCTGGCTTCTCTTTCTTTTCTTCGCCAGCCGGTTCTTTCATTTCTTCGTGCATGTCATCCATATTGGACTCCTTAGATGATTCAGTCTTGGATTTATCGTCGTCGGCAATTTCCATACCAAACTTCTTTGCCGCACGTTTAATCTTGTTCTTAATGGTCTTAAGTTCCTCAGAAGAATACTTGGCCGCATTCTTAGGCATATTGATGTATGACCATGCCGCATGAATCTTGTCTTTTGTTAATGGATATTTCTTGTTCTTCTCATCGGCATATTCCACGTCCCCATACTCTTTTTCAGCGCGTTTCTTGTCCGCAGGAGATACATCTTCCCGCCTCTTAATAGCACTGACGACTTCATTAACCCACGTTTCCACTGTCTCTAATTCGCTCGCAGTGAGTTCGCTATCCATATCTTCCTCCCAATTCTGCTCTTGGTGACTGGCAATGAACACCATTGAAGAAGGACTGAATGTCGTCTCACTTCCTGCGGGAGTTCTTGTTATAGCGCCGCCACGCGCCCGCAACCCTGATAGGAATCGCGTAGCACCGTAGACGACTTTGTTCCTTAAGTGTTTGCAGTAGGAGGCGATAGACTCATGCGTGGTATCGCAGATCGAGCAACGGGCTGTCTGCGCTTCTGCTTCAATGGACAGTTTGTATGCGCCCGACTCAATATCTTCAGGGTTAATCCCTAATGCTTCACAACGGTCAATCCACACTACTCCATCAACCTTGAGAACGCCGTTATCGTTCCGACCGTCCGTGTAGAACCCGATATTGCGAGTCGGCTTATGCTCGTCATCAATGGGTGTCCCCGCGATGGTAGACGCCAATTCGGTGACACCATCATTGTCAATGCTGTCACGGTTGGAGTTAGTTTCAGCACGTGCTAGAACAGCGTCATGGAAACGGAGAAAACGAGGGTCGGCATCTGCTTCAAAGTGAACAGCCCCTAGAACAAGTTGCGCCTCAGAGGCGACAATGGTCTGTGGTTCTGGCGTAGGCTCGGCTTCAAAGTCCATCACGGCTTGTTCGGCTTCGGTTTCTAAAGAGGCGCTTTCCAGGGAATAAAGTTTACGGAGGTATGGCAAAGCATCTGCGCGAGACTTGTAAGCGGTCTTGTTCTTGCGCTCGACCTTTTCACCTTTATCATCAACCTTCCATACGGCGTATCCATCTGGCTCTTTTATAATACGGTAGGGCACGGTTATAACCCTTTTGGACATAACGAGTCCAAATTTGTACTAACAAAAAAGGGTCTACGCCTATTGCGCTGACCCTTTCATACATAACGTCTATGGTATTTTAAGCGATAAATACTCTTATGTCAATACCCCACGAGAATATCCCAAATTATCACAAATTGCTAATCGAGATTTGGGAAAACCGTAAACTCTTTTACCTCGGAATGCCACAGCCCCACCCCATCGCCCACGCGCGCCTGTAGAGACCATTGTCCCGCCGTTCCAGCGCCAATATCGCCCGACCCCGTTGTGTAACGAAGGAACGAACCGCTGGACGAAAGGTAACTACCCGATGTTTTCTCAAAAGTCGTCTGATCCGGTCGTTTGAAAATGAATGTCTTTTCTCCTGCGAACACAGACGGGTCTACCGCCACATCCCCATCGTTGAGTTCAATGTCAAAGGTGGTTCCGTAATCGCCCTCATGGATTTGTTGTTCTATGTTGATTGTCATGGTTACACCTTAACCTTTAAGTAAGTTACACTTCGCTTAATTTTAGCACTAAGTCGCAAGTTCTGTTCTAGCTCTGCGGTATCTTGCCACGCTTGGTTAATGTCGGCGCTATTCTCATAGGACTGGCAGATACCCGCATTGAAGACTAGCCCCTGATGAATCTGCGCTATGAATGTAATAATCAGTGTAATCTGACTAATAGCAAGCGCAGGCGTATCAGTGACAGTAATGGTATCAGAAACCGTAATACCTGCCAATGCCAACGTTGATTCAATAGACTCAGATACCGATACCGCCTCTGATACTGATACCGCTAGTGTCCCTGCTTGTTCCGTAAAGACGCTGGTCGTGTCCGCCAATGACGTACTGTCTGAGGCTTCGATGTTAATTCCGAGTTCTCGCCCAACAACCTCAGATACCGTGATAGTGCTGGTTGTAAATAGGTCTATTCCAACATATAGGTCAATCGCGTCACTAACACTTACCGATTCACTTACGGCTATCGTCAGAACACTTAGAACGCTAACTTGCTCTGTCACCGTAACGGTGTCTGAAACAGCGACCTCAGAAGTGGATAGAACTATCGTTACTTGTTCAGAAGTGACGACAGTTTCAACCACGGCTATCTGTGGGTCGGATACCGTTACTGTGGCGCTATCGCTAATTGACTCAGAGACATTGATAGAATCAGATACGGCGATTAAAGTTTCCAGATAGGCCGAAATCGACTCGCTAACACTAACGCTCTCAGACTGTGCAATCAACAGGTCTTCAAGTGTTACCGTGGCCGTATCTGAAGTGCTAATCGTATCGCTGGCTGTAGTTTCTACAGACACCAACAATGACACAGATTCGCTAACAGCCGTGCTATCCGTGGCGCTTATAGCAAGGTCTTCTAGCGCAATCGTTACCGTTTCAGAGACAGATACCGTATCGGTTGCTGTAATACCGATCAGCAAGTCAACGGTCGCCGTGTCACTGACGCCAGTTGTATCCGAGGTGGCTATCTCTGAGTCTGTCAGCGTAACGGTAGCCGTGTCGATAACAGAAGTGCTATCACTCTCTGAGACAGTGAATACGCCCGCCTCAGAGATAACGATGTTAATGGACTCAGAGATACCAACTGCATCTGAGACCTGTATATCTTCGTCGGATAAGCTAAGAGTAATTACTTCCGAGACGGCAATCGAGTCTGAGGCTATTACATCGAGACCAGACAGAACTAACGACACTGCCTCAGAGATCGTAATAGATTCGCTGGCTACGGCCTCTAGCGTTGAGAGAACTGCATCAACCGATTCGGATGTCGCAACGCTGTCTGATACCGTAATGTCTACAACAAGGGACACGATAATGTTCTCAGACAGTGACGTAGAGTCGGTTGCCGTTGTCTCTAAGATGACAGAAGCAATGACATTCTCGGCAACACTGGTTGCATCCGATGTGGCAATATCAGATTCGGATAAGATGATCGAGACAGCCTCAGATGTGGAGGCGTTATCCGAGACTGTAATTTCTGAGGTGGAGAGTACAAGATTCAATACCTCAGATAGATTAGTTGAATCGGTTGCCGTTATCTCGGTTGTAACTTCTACTGTGGCTATGTCAGATAGTCCCACCGAGTCCGAGGTGGATACTTCAGCAGTGGATACTGTTACATTGGCCGACTCAGTAACAGACGCCGAATCGCTCTCAATGATGACAAAGACACCGGTTTCTGTGATGTAGAGGTTAATAGCCTCGGAAACACTGGCCGTATCCGATACCGCAATAGTCTCATCAGACAGACTTAAATTAACCAGTTCAGAAGTTGAGGCGGTATCGTCAACAGAAATGTTATGGACAAGTGTGACGTATGCAGTGTCGCTAGTGCTTATACCTTCAGAGGTAACAGCCTCCAAATCTGACAACGCCACAGTAACATTCTCGGAGAGTGCCGCGTTGTCAGATACCGCTAATTCTAGGTCGGATAGTGTAAGTGCTACTGACTCAGAGATAGTCGCAAGGTCGCTGGCAACAGTCTCAGTCTCGGAGAGAACGATGGAAACTTCTTCCGAGAGCGAAGTCGTGTCTGAGACATTAACGAATGCTTCTAAAGTAACTTCGATAGCCTCAGATAGAGATGTGGTATCTGAAACTGCTACCTCGACCGTTCGCTGAACCTGAACAAGTTCTGAGACACTGATAGCATCTGAAACTGATACTTCGGCCTCTGAGAGCGCCAATGCCACTAATTCAGAAACCGATGTACTATCAGATGTGGCTATCGCTATCTCAATCGGAGCGACTTCCGTGTACTCAGAGGTGGTTACATCGTCGCTAACAGTAATCTGCCTGCTAAGTTCAAGCGCAATCGCCTCAGAGACCGAGGCTGATTCACTCGCGGCAACTTCTGCCGTGCTGAGAACAACCTGAACTGACTCAGAGAGCGTTGCATTATCCGTAGCCGCAATCTCTAAATCGCTGATGGTTACGGAAATAGCCTCGGAGAGCGATGTGGAATCCGTAGCAGCCGTGGTAATTATTAGTTCTGTGTTGACAGACTCGGACGTACCTACGTTATCCGATACGGCTATTTCTACCACCAATGCAACTTCAGTGGCTTCTGATAGGCCGGTTGAATCCGTTACTGTAACTTCAATAGGCAGTACAACTATCGCCGTATCGCTAGTGCCAATCGGATCAGATGTCGCAATCTCTTCGTCTGAAATAATAAGGTTGACAGATTCGGAAGTTCCAATGGAGTCTGAGGTAGCAACGAAACTTACCAGTAAGATGCTGGCGGTATCACTTACTGACGCCGTATCTGAAGTGGAAATCGTCAGGTCGCTAAGGATAATTGAGACAGATTCGGTAATGCTGGTGCTGTCACTCTCCGCAATGACGAGTACACCGACTTCAGGCAGAGTGATGTTAATAGATTCAGAGACGGCAACGGCGTCACTCTGAATAACTGCCAGGTCTGAGATTTGTAAGGTAGCGACCTCTGAAACACTGGTAGAATCTGATACTACAATGTCGCTTTCCAGAACAACTTCAATGACCTCAGAAGTTGAAACGCTATCCGAAGCAGCGATCTGCGCGTCAGAAAGAGTCACGATAACGAGTTCAGTGGCGGACGCATTATCGCTAGTCGTTATGTCAATTGGTAGGTCAACACTGATAGACTCGCCAACGGCAGTCGAATCACTTGTGGCGACTTCTAATGTTCCCAGTTCAACGCTGATGAGTTCTGATAGCGTTGTGGAATCGGAAGTGGTTATCTCAGTTATTACTTCAACAGTGGCCGTATCGCTTAGGCTTATTGCATCCGATACGGATATTTGTGGGTCTGAGACAGATAGGCTAACGGACTCAGAAACACCAACAGCGTCCGAGGTTGTAATGTAACTCTCTAATAGTAGACTAACGGACTCACTGGTATTTACAGCGTCAGAGGCAGTAACTTCTAAGTCAGAAAGAGCAACCGTTACAGACTCGCTCGTTGCTATCGAGTCGCTTACTGAGATAGTGAACGCACCCGCTTCTTCAGTAACTACCGTAATAGATTCGGAAACTGATGTGTTATCAGATTGCGCTATCTCCAAATCAGACAGCACAACGCTAATAGATTCTGATACTGTAATAGTGTCTAAAACGGCTATGTCGCCAAGAAGTAAGACAATAACATTCTCAGATACCGAAGTGGCGTCACTAGCCGCAATCGTCAAGTCTTCCAGCACCACACTGACAGACTCAGATATGCTAGTTGAATCCGATACGGCTATATCAGCATCTACCAATACTGTCCACGAGCGCGCTTCTAGTGCTACCTTTGCCGTTAATCCAGTTGAGGTTGGCACAGAGTTTTGAGTAATATCCAGATAGCCCTCATCTGTGCTATACGCCTCAGCATCTACTAGAACATTATCTACTTCTGTAGAATTAAGATTATTGCTACCACAATCAAGATATAGTAATCCTGTATTGATGCTTACATCTAGCGTGGTGAGGCTATTATTATTGCAATACAGTTGAATTAGCGCAGTATTGACACTCACATCTAGCGTAGTAAGATTATTATCACCACAATCCAGTCCCCCTAATGTCGTTATAGCTCTTGCATTTATAGCGGTCAAGCTATCGTTTGAACAAACCAGGGACAATAACAATCCAAGATCGCCCGTTATGATGACATTCTTACTACTTGTATCAGCATAATTGTGTGATAGCGTAGCCTGATATTGACTTCCAGTCCACGCTGTATAAAATGTTTCAAGCGCCGACCCGTCGCCCCAGTCTACAGTAAAGCTATCCCCGTTCTGTGACGTGTTGGCTTGAACTACAAATCCCGCCGCCTTTGTGGTCGTCATCGTCAGTTGATGAGAAACATCAACAACTTCCGAGACAGTGGCGCTATCAGAGACGACTATCTGAGGATCGGATACTTGAACGGTGGTGGACTCTGTAACAGTCGTGCTGTCGTCAACCGGAATAGATACTTCAAGGATAATACTTGGCGTATCATTAACTGAGGCAGAATCAGAAGTAGCTATCTCTAAGTCAGATAGAGTGACCGTCGCAGACTCGCTGATACCGGTTGAGTCGCTGACCGATACGGTAGTCGCTCCTGTTTCTTCGGGGACAACTGAGACGAATTCACTTATAGAGGTAGAATCACTGACCGCAACATCCGTCTGAATGTCAACATCTAAGAGCGCAAAGGGTATCCCGTTAATGCCATATCTATTCGCTAACCAACCTTCAATTATAGCGCGATCTGCGCTGTTAGGGGCAGGCGCATAAATCATTATGGAGAAGATTTTTCCAGCGAGGACAATATTAAGTCCCAAATTCTCTCCATTTGTTCCTATCCTAACCGGCTGGTTGGTCGATGTATTAGTTACAGTTCCAATACTATCATCTGTTTGGCCCGATGAGTCACCATCTTTATATACATCGAAAGTCGAAAAATTGACTACATTATTTGTCCAGATATGTTTTGACCCATAAAAAGTAAGAATTCCCTTTTGAATATAATTGTTTGCGTCCTCCTGAACAACAATCTCTGACCCAAAATTCGTCATGATCCAGCCTGGATCGGTTAACTCGCTTAGGATTTTAGAGATAATATCATTACCGCCTGAAACAGCGGGTAATTCCGATACACAAAATATAGAGAACGATGGTAGATTATCCAAACCAGACCAATTTTGACCAAGCATCCAGTCGTCTATGCCATCAAATTCAACATAGGGAACACCGCCACCAATATGATAAGTCGGACGCGCCGTTCCCGTCTGTGTAAAATCATATCCATTTCCGCTTATATCAACCCACGTTGAAACAGGATCGCTATCGTTTAATGCTAATACATCAGCCTGCAAATCTAAGATGCGCGTTGACGAGAATACATCAGGCGGAGTAGAAGCAGTACCATCAATAGTCGTAATGTTATCTGAGATAGATACCTGTGGATCGGAGACAGTAACACTAATAGACTCTGTAACGCCTACACTGTCTGATACCAAGATAGCAAACGGGGTATCTAGCGCGGTAGACTCAGAGACAGTCGCGCTATCACTAACGCTAATCTGCAAATCAGATAGGACTACATTGATGGATTCAGATGTCCCGACACTATCAGATACCGAGATTTGTAGGTCGGATACCGCAACACCGATTGACTCCGTAACCGAAGTTGAATCATTAACATTGATGTAACTTTCGAGACGAACTGTTTGAGTATCGGACACGCCGATAGCGTCTGAGGTGTTGATATAACTCTCTAGGGATACTATAACTGTCTCAGAAGCCGAAGTAGAATCAGAGACGTTTATCTGTGCATCTGAGATAACGACTGTAGCCGTATCAGACGTTCCCGCCGTATCCGATACATTGATATTTCTATCATCAGTGTAGGGAGTCCCAACAATCGGGGTGTCAGTTAATGACGTGCTATCAGACGGCGTTGATATATCCGAAATGAGCAAGATACTCGTTAAAGTATCAGTAACGCCAATGGCTGTCTCAGAAATATCTACCATTGAGTCTGAGACAACCACTGTTGGTGTGTCAGTTAATGACGTGTTGTCAGATAGATTGATTGCCTGATCTGATATTGTTACAGTCGGCGCTGAATCAGATACCCCAATCGCAGTCTCGGAGATATTAACCAGCCGATCAGCAGGAGGCAACGTTACCGTTGGCGCTGAGTCAGAGGCAGAAGCGGTATCCGAAACGGTAATGTACAGGTCGGTATTGAACGTCAGCGTATCTGTGGCGAAGTTGACGCTTGGATTGTTATCATCCGTCACGCCATCTGAATAGGCTAAATCAGCAGCAGCAGCGTCACCAATACGGATGGAGCCGTTGTGGGTGTTGGTAGATGTCGGGTTTCCCTCTAGCCCGATCTCGATTACCAGCCGGTCGCCACGAACAGTCGTATAGGTTGAGGCCGCAGCAACATCAGTACGCGAAGTTAAAGTTGTGGCAACAACTTCGGTAACATCATTCCGTTTAGCAATGATGTCTTGAATGAATGTCCCATTATTCTGAACTACTTTAACATTCCAACTGACGAAAAGTTGATTGCCAGCATTCGTTTCAGAGGCCAGAATAACCAACTGAACATTATTAGCCGTAATGGATTGCCCGCCGTCGAGCGGCCCGGATACCCACTGTCCAATAATCAGGTCTTGTTGATCGCTAACGGCAGAGGTAACGCTACGGGTGGCTAGAGCAGTAGACGCCTTCGTAGTGCTGGTCGTGTAACGGACAGCATTCGTGGTAATCGTCCAGCCCGCATTATAATCAGGGCTGACAACAGGCGTGTTGCCACTTTGTAGGTAGAGTTTCGTTGCCATAATGGATTACAGGTAAGCCAAAAGTCCGTCTGAGGATTGACGGATGGAGGAGAACTACCGAGGCTAGAGGGTGTTACGAGTTTACCGCGAAGTCTTTAACGCCCGCCAAATCTGTCTTTAGTATGTATACTGTCCACTACTTTTACACCCAACACAGGCGGAGTGTCTAGTAAATGCACCAGTCGCGCCACATCTTTATAATCCTTGTGAGATTGACACCGCACGACATCTACAGGGTGTCCGCTATCATCCCGCATCACCATACAACCACAATCGTAGGTCTTGCTCCTCATTATCGCTCCTTTGAAGATTGATAGGGCTGATACCCTGGTGGGTAGACCGCGCCTGACTGATCGATGTGCCCAACAAAAAGTCGGGTGTCCAGAAGCATCTGATACCGTTTATCGGGTAGTGAGTCTACGAAGTCCCCCCACCCTGCCTTTCTCAGATAGTCGCCTTCAATGACTCGCGCGCACCATTCTAAGTCTGAAGTCCCCTGTTTAGAGTTCTGGTAGCCCGTCTCAGGGTCGTACCACAATGCCCTCGGAGAATCGAATATCCGCCGCGTCAATACATTCTTAGCCATATATTCAGGCGAGTCTTTCCACATCTCTTTGAGAACGCCAACGTGAATCAAAAGTACGCCTGTGGGAACGCCATCGCAATGAACAACATCGCCCAACTTCCAATCGGTATAATACGATAACCCACGTCCTCTAAAGATCAATGGTTCACTTGGAATGGAGCGAGTATAGTAAAGTCCACTAACAATCGGCACTTTGGCCTCGCGCATATATTCATTGAACATCAAGAATGCGTTCGGCGGAAGAACATTATCCTGCTCAACTAAAATTAGCCATACGAAGTCTCGCTCAATCGCCTCTTTGACAATGATGTTCTGCGCGTCTGCTACTTCATATTGTAACGGCATGTAAGAATCCATAAACTGATTCATCATCACCTGTGACCAGTTCACCGGAATAATCTGCCCATATCGCGCCTGCACCCATTCGATTCTTACCAAGCCCGTAACAGGCGTCGCCACTAACACTCGATTCACGTATCCAGGGTCGCCCGAATTCTTAATGACGGTACGATAATTCAATATCGGCTTCTTGGGATAGTCCTTTACCTTAGTAACTTTACTCGCCATAGTAACTCTTATCCTCTCGTCTTTTTTCTAAGACCACTTCCATATTTGCCGCTGGCGAAAAAGAGATATGATTTATACGGAAAGGTTTCGGAAAATATATGCGGTAAAGAAGTCCTTGCGTATTAGGCTCAAGCGGATCAAAGTATGCAAACGTCGCAGGATTACAGAAATTGATATGAGTTGGGTCTTGTAACATTCCCTGACTGTTTCCATGCGGAACTGCAATCATAAATTGTCCATCTGGCTTGAGTATCCGCCACACTTCGTTCATAAAACGAATAAATCTTGGAACATCCTCTGTTTCGCCAATATATTCTTTTGCTTCTTTTGGCGTGATGACTTTCTTTTTAAGAAGTAATTGAATTAACGGATAAACCCGTGGGTCGCCAAAAGATGGATTGATGTGTTCAACCACGTGTGACGCCATGACTCGGATGCAACACTCGTCAGGTAAAGGCCACGGGAAACGCTCAAGATTCCAAACTATATCAACTGTCTCTAGTGGACGTATATCGAGGCAGATAAAATTTTTCTGCGGATGAGCGCCGCCGCCAATATCGAGTTGAATTCCTTGATTCGCCTTCAATAAATCCTGAACCTTCTTGCTTACCTTTGTCATCCTGTGCCTTTCACTATGAAGTTGCTAATCATTTGGGATACACACATTTTAAGTTAAATCGTAAATTATGTCAATAATTCCCTCAACAGTACGCGGGCGAACCAATTATGTAAGTTTAGATTTTCTTGTGTAATCACGCCACGGATACCAACTGGTTTCGCACTTAAAGAAACGCGGCATTTCAATGGGAAGTTCCCACGGCTTCCACCAGAACGCGGTCGTCTGTGTGATTGCTTTTCCAATGGTTAAAGGGGGGACATACGGACTTTTACATACCGGACAGCACCAAGTCTGCTTGGCGACATTCCAGTAAAACTCATAGGCGTAACAATCATGGGGTTTGGCGCTGTAATCTTTGGAAGACATATCGCGCTAGTTCTAATCCCTCTAGGTCGGTTTTACTGTAAGACTGAAGTATACCGGCGAACTTCCCCTTGAGGTCATATGCTTCTTTGACCATCTCCCTAGTAGGAAGTCCACTTCCAATCCAAGCAAGTATCTGTAAATATCCATTGGCTAACTTCAGAATAAGTTCATCCATAATCGCCATTTTATCATAGTAATCCGTACCAACCAAATTCCAACCAAGATAGGTAAAAAGAAACGCCTACTTCGGGACGTTCCACGTCTCACCCTCTGAAACACGCCGACACAATAATTCCCAAGTTTCGGCGGCCCTTCGGTAATCGAACCTTTCAACGGATTGTCGGCAATTTAACGGCGATATATCGGCAATGTTATTCAGTGCCACTACCATATCGTCTACTGAATCGCATAGAAACCCATTGAAAGTGTCTTCTCGAATGTACTCAGGCAAGCAACCGTTCCGGGTCGTAATGCAAGGCGTTCCACAGGCCAACGCTTCTAAGACTATGATAGCACCTGCCTCGCTCCAATTATTAGCGCCTACGGGATGAATCAATGCCTTAGCGTGTTGGATGATATACAATTTCTCATCACCGCCGATGTCTGATTCAATGCTAATCAAATCGGGATGCTCGTCGCGCATCTTGTAGAGCATGGCATGGTAATCAGCGTCACCCCACCCCGGCGAGTAGGTCTTGAGGGGTGTGTTAGTTCGGATAGCCAACTCCATCGCCCACTCCAATCTTTTTTCACAAATACGTTGGCCTAAATACACGATCTGATTGTCCCGTGGGCCTGCATAGAATTTCATTTCGTCAAGCGAAATTGGTTGATAGATTACTTCAGCTTCCTTAACCCAAGAGAACTTTTCCCTCCATTGCCCATGAGAAATCAATACCAAATTTTTCCCATCCCCCATTAACGACATGACTTGTAGATTGTTCAACACTTTAAGGGTTGGGCGCTCTATGCTCAATCGGTGGTCGTGCGTAACATCAATGTAAACATCTTGTTTGCATTCTGATTCTAATAGGTCAGAGTATTGTGGCGAATGATGTTCATCGTCCATGACGATAAGTCTGCCGCTCGGAGGAGTGTAGCTACCTTCTTTAGCCATCAATGTAATATCATGCCCGCGCTCTGCAAGCCCACGGGATACCCAATGAGCCGTCCTCTCAACGCCGCCGTACTGTAACGGGGGACATGGCAATGCTGTGGTGGTAACTACGCAAATCTTCATACCCACGCCCAATTTCTATTAGAATTTATCGCACTAATTGTCACTTTCTTTACTCCAAACATCTCTCCTATTTCCTTATGAGTAAATTTCTTAGTTGACAGCATCTCTTTAATCTTAATTACATCTTCTTCCCTGAGAACCGAAGTCCCGACTTTAGAACCTCTTGGATTTCTACCTTTTGAGATCATATCGTTTATATTATCATCGCTAGTACCTATAAAAAGATGTTTCGGATTACAACAGATTCTATTATCGCACTTATGGCAAACAAACATTCCGTCTGGAATATCTCCGTACATCAAGAAATAAGCCAATCTATGCGGCGACCAGTTCTTTTTTCCAAAACAAGAAACCTTTCCATATCCAGTTGCCGCATCAATACATCCAAGCCAATTCCAGCAAAGATCGTCTCCACCACTCTTATCGACTTTGCGCCACAGAACACTGGGATCACTATTTATGATAGAGTGACCACGGGAAATATATAAATGCTTTGGATTACAACACAACTTATTGTAGCATTTCCTGTAAACGCTCATTCCAAACGGTATACTTCCGTAGTGAAAAATATATGCAACGCGAACTCCATGTCCGCTATCAGAGTATCCCTTTAGACAGTAAAACGGACTCCCAGACTTTCCAATTCTTCCAGTCCAAATCCAACAGGCGTCTTCTCCGTCAGATTTATCAACCAAACTCCAAAATTCTTCTAATGAATTTTCGTGTCCAGTTGGCATATATTTCCTTTCGTATTAGCCTAGTGTCAATAGACTTGCTGTAGAAATGACTGTAATCCTCATTGTCTCGCCGCCTTTAATCCCGCTCTACAAATCGCCAATGGCGCATCATTGAAAGCCTTTGCTAGCTCTATCCCGTTCTTCGAGACAATGGCTGTGTTAGTTTGATAATCAACGCACAGCCCAATCTTCTCAACCACCTTCCACGCATCAGAAATGTCATCGCTGTAGCACGGTATATCTTGTGGATAATCTTCATAGCCGATACTTAATGCCACTAGATCATCTAGTTCTTGTCCTGCTGGCATCGTATCAATCTGTTCGTCTGTCAAATCCTGTAACTCAGCCATTCTTAATAGCCTTTAACCCTGCCCGACAAATCGCTAATGATGCTGTCTCCGCATAACAGAAATCAATCGCGGACAGACCATTCTGAAACTCACATATCCACCCGCCTCCGTTTGTTGACTCAGAAGTGACCCCAACCCATCCTGTCTCCCGTAATTTCTCGACTACCTTCCACGCATCTGAAATGTCTGTGCTATAATTAGGCATTGATGGATAGTGATCATCGTGTTTCCCAAATACAGTTCTGTTAATCAAAACATCTGTTTCTCTGCCTGCCACAACAGCGTCAATTTGTTCATCAGTCAAATCATGAATATTAGCCATGCGTCACCTGATATTCCTTCTTACACCTATTACACCGTCGCATATCACGTTTGGCGGCTTAGTCTAATGTTGACATGACTAATCAATATAGGATTGATAGGATTTCCCATTAAGATCACAACCATCCCCAGACCAACCTGTGAATTATCATCGAAAGTGAATAGAAAGCAGACGAAATCTACAAGCGATCTTTTCCACTTGACGCTTTCGCCGCCCTAGTCAGTGTTTCATACATGACCGCCATAGAAAGTCCAATTGATTTATCTTTTTCACTTTGCGCCGTTTCCAATTTAGATAGGCGCTCTTTAAGCTCTGATAGGCATTCCTCAAGTTCATTTAACCTCTCGGTAACGTCAGGATGAGGATCGTTCTGTGTCATCTTATATTTAGGAGCAGCCATATCCCGCCTCCGGGTGCTTAGATTGAAAAATCGCCTCGTTACGTTCACGTCCCAACGCCACAGCGCGCTCATTCATCGGGTCGCGCCACGAATCTGTTTCCTCGTCTTCTACGCTTACAAAGTACGGCGCAAGTGATAACTTTCCACCTGCCTGTTGAATCCGATACAGCAGATCATGATCTTCGACGCCGACGTAACCGTCATAGTCAGTATCATATCCGCCTACCAACTGCCATGTTCTCTCAGGCATTAGCAACCCCGCCGCCATACCACTGGTATAGTTAGCCGACATCCATTGTACTTTACCATCAAACCATCTACCGTCTCGCCCACGACTGTAATCGTCTACTCGCTTCACGTCACGGTTATTAGACAGTCTCGGTATCCACGCCCAATGTTCTTCAGAATATAGCACTGCTAGGTTCTGCATCTCTGAAAGCAAATACCTATGAAACGTCAAGTCGTCATCCAGTTGCAGAATCAAATCGCATCCCTCAAGGGCTTCATAGGCCATATTACGGCAGGTTCCCACTCTTGGAGAGTCGTTCAGGCTACGCCCTCGGTACAAGTAATGGAATTCAAATGGGTATGGCGGGAACAGTCCAATCAAATCAATGTCGCTTCCATCGTCTACCACACTCACGACAACCTTATTCTTTAAGTCAATTCTAGCCTGATCAGTAATATTGTCTAGCAAGCGTATTAAAGAACGCGGCCTATTATAAGTCGCCACAATACAACCGATCTTAGGAGGTTCTATGACATCCACAATGTAAACCTCACTCCGACTCTATGGGCCAACATCGTATTCCTATCATATCCACGAGGCCAACCGTTACAAACGACAACATTCTTATTGGATAGTATAGCATAAGTAATCCATTCGCTATTACTATCAAGAAAGAACACACCATCAATCTCCTGGTGCTGGATAGCGTATCTGGCGCTTGTGGTCACTTGATAATCTGGATAATAATATCCCGCCGCCGCCATATCGCCTATAGATTCACAGGCGACTATCACAATCCGATCTTTAATCTGATCGACAATCGCTATACATTCGTCTGTGTTTTTCCAGCCAACTACTGATACATTCATTGTGTCTTGCGGAAAACGCGATTATGCCCTATGGCGAAAAGATGTTCAAAGTCCTTTCGTGGCTCAAGCCATTCTTGCACGGCCAACGACACGAACTTCTCGCCTTTCCAGCACCGATTATAGCCCTTGTCCTGCGAAAACTCTGGCATGTTCAGGAAGAACGCTGAATCGTCCATCACCAGAATACCGCCCTTACGAAGCATCGGCGCGTAGTTATTGATGTCAAGCCTTACAGCCGTGTATTCATGGCTACCATCAATGTACATTAAGTCATACGGCCCAACAGCCTGTGCTTTCTCAATCACATCCCAATCTTGGCTATATCCCTTAATGGGAACAAACCAATCTCGCGGAACGCTAAACTTGTCAAGAGCAATGTAAACATCTGCTAGATAATTCAGAGTCTTATCATAACCGTTCATCGAGTCGCCTGTTCCACAGAACGGTGACACGCCAACAGTCGTTGCTCGCTTACCGTAATGTTTAGCACACAACCCCACGAGGCTAATCCCCTGCCCTCTGTACACGCCTATCTCACAATGCGCGAATGTTTCAGGCATGGTTTCGATAATCGCGGCCCATGAAGCGTGATGGGGCCGATCATTCATACCCCAACCCGCGCTTTCCACAAAGTCCCGATGTTCTTTCAGCCACGGCGTCTGTTGTACTTCCTGGTACAATTTGTCAAACACATCCCCGTGCCATTCGGGGGTATTCTGGTAAGTCTTACATAGTTCCTCAAAAGTTGTCATTGATAATGCCCCACAATCTTATTTTTAAGTTCTTCAAAGCGGTCAAATTGATGGACTATTGCCGGGACTCGTCCATCAGGCGTATACACTAAGCCATCTTTGAAAACGTATCCCGTAATGTCTGTTAAAGCAATTGTCCATATCCAACTTCCATCATTCTCATGTAGGACAGCGGGGACTTTCCTGAAATACACCGAGTAAATTAAACTATGTTGATCACAGTTTGCCGCCGCCCCACAATTAGTCATATTGTTCAAGATATTCAGCACCGAATCTCGCCCACCCCAAATTGACCCACTGTTAATGACGGTTTTATGTGCCAACTCTTGATAGACCTCTTCCCCCCAACTTGCCTTAATGCCCGCAGAATTAAAGTGAACGTCTTGCCACACCTCAATGGATTCTTTGGCACAGTGTAATAAGTCATCTTGAAAGAACTTGCTCAAGTCAGACTGAAAAATCATGTCGCGGGTATCCACCAGCATCACTCGTTCCCATTGTGAATTCTCATTGATGGTCTTAGCCTGTTGATGGAATCTAGCAAGCATGAAACCAGTTCCCCACGGAATCCACGATAGGTCTATTGGCATTTCGGTTACATTGTACTCTTTCAGTTTTGCCTTAGAATCCTTATCCATCTGATTCTTGGCTTCTGTGAACAGCACCACATCACCCTCGAATCGCGCCCGCTCTCTAAGGCTCTTAACGAAGGGCTTGACGATATTCCAGCTATATCCCGCCCCATGAGCGAATCCCATGATACAGTTAGTCATCTCACTGATCTCCCCATCTTTCAGTCAAAAATCTAATAAACGATTGCCGATTAGGTTCTCCCCAGTACAGTACCTCTTTTGCTAGAATAGAATCGCTCCAAGATATTTGGATCATTTGCTCTTTTGCTAGTCTAATATCTGTTAAGTTCCATTGCACATATGCGGGCTTATGCACAAACTCAACAACGCCATTATTGACGCAAATCGCCCAACGGTGGTGATGATACCCAACAAAATCATTAGTGGGCGACCCCCATTGCATCCCGATCTGAGCATTCAATTCATAAGTCCAGTGAATAGTCGATATAAACCCACTTTGGGATATTCTGCTAATTTCCCTTATAAGGCCGATGGGGTCGCGTACATCTTCAACCGTCTGAGAGCAAAATGAATATCCAAATTGTTCATCTGAAAAGAATAGCATAGGATCGCAAACATCCGCCACAATCCAGTGCGACTGAGTGCATCTATCTTTTCCACTACATCTTGTGATGTGCTTCCTTGATTCATCGTATGTCAATAAGTCAACAGCATAGTCGGCTCTTGGCAATCTAGCCACGCCCGCACCAATATCCACCACGAGAATATCATCGGGGATACCATTTGTTCCCTCGGAGATTTCAAGTAATTCTTTCTCTGAACTCACACTTACTCTATTTATCACGGATTATTTCCCTTGCTATCTTCAGCGCACGCGCTATACTCTCGTCCATATCCTGATACCGATTCCGCCCCATGCGCCCCTCGACCAATAATCTATCTGTCGAATCCACTCTGTTTCGGTATCTCTGATAAAGTACCTGATTCGCTTTATCGGGAACAGGGTATTCCTCACCCCCTGATATTGGCATCTCTGCGGTAATCAGTGTGCCTTTGGTATCACTAAGCCAGATATGTTTCCACTCGATTTCCCTAAGAATACTATCGCCCATACCCGGATAATTTATTTGGCAGGCGGGTAATCGCCACTCGGTATTTTCAAAGTAAGTGTTTGTTCTGAGTTGACTTCGATACTGAAGGTGTCCGAGGTCGTGTCGGAATAGGGAATCAATTGCGCCTGTAAAGACCAGAAGTTTCCTTGCCTGATATTCTTCTCTCGTTTCCAAGTAATTCACGCCCAACTGCACGGGTATTCCATCCAGCATCTTCTGTATCCAATTGGTATATCCATCCTTCGGGACTCCCTGATACTTCTTGGTGCTAAGACGCCTATCATTACCCTGTCTAATCTCTATACGAGACGCCAATGATTTGTCCATGTCTTTAGCAGACTTACCCCATTGGCGTTCAGTATACCCCCTAATCAACTTCTCATATAATGGCTTTGGAATGCGCGATAGACATGCTTCTTCAAAGTTAGCAGGATTATCTAGCGATGTTACTTTAGGATACATATCAACCATCTCTTGCGTGATAGGCCAATCATAAATATGTCCGTTTACACAGCTCTTAACAACTGCCTCAAATGGTATAAATTCTGAAAAGCGTTGAACATATTCCCAAATGGCGTCACTAGAAGTTCTAAAATAGTGCGGCCCGTATAAATTCATCCTGATTCCATGATTAACAATGTCAGAACAATTCCCACCCACAGTATCCCGTCGCTCTAAAACAAGTACGCTCCTCCCAGCGTCCGCTAACTCTCTTGCGATGACACTTCCCGTTAGGCCACTTCCAACAATGACATATTCAGCAGATGCCATAAGCCAATCCCCAATACAAGGCTAAAGAATTTATCCTTCGCCCACTCATATAATTCCATTCCGTGAGAATAATGTTGTACAATAGTCCTGTATAAATTGCTTGACTTCTCTGGCATTGGGACAGGTCTTTTAGACCTGTTCATACTCACTAATTCCGGTATGCACCAATCTGCTTTGTGGCACAACTTAGCCATTGACTTATCAAAGCATTCCGTGAATCCCACAAATTCAAAGCCTTCGAGGTTTGATTGAGCAACTTCTAGTAGCTCCTGAGTCGGTAATGTGTTAGTCCACTCGTCAAAGTTATCAACGCCAGCCAATTGCGTAACGGATGGATGAACCACCCTAAATAGGTTACCGTTTTCAATGTTTCCCCATATATCGTGTTCTGTCGCGTTAGGATTACCACTATACATCACCGACAACACCCTGCTAACAGGATGCCACAGGAATGTAAAATATCGTGGTGGTATCTCTAATACTTTGTGAATCCCATAACAGAAGTGTCCCTGCACAACCATATAATTATTCGCGTCAATGGACTTCAACTGTTCTACCGTATGATTCATCGCTACAGGATATTCGTAATACTTTTCTAAAGAATACCGTAACGTTGTTCCGCCAGTCCTCAGTATGTGAATATGAATCAATGGTTCCCTAGTCATTGGGGATATTGTAGCATGATTTTCCCAGATGGCGTTTAACTTCCTTTGTAAGATACACGCCAAACGGTGACGTAGTGTTTTCCCAGTACGGCTCATTCTTGAGTGCGGTCAACCTGGCAAGTTCGGCCCGCATCTTGTCCTCAGTCCATCCGGCTGTAAATAGCTTAAACGAATTCTTAAGTTGTCCGATATATTGGTCTTTGAAAAAGTGATGCAAATGGACAATGGGTTGCTCGTGACACAGTACAGTTCTTGTATTAGACAACCAGAATCCCCAAGCATCTGCCTCAAACTTCAATGCGCCATCATTCAGGGCAAGTTTCCAAGCATGATCGTATCCTGCATCCCCTTGAATGAACTGCGCGTTATAAAGTGTATGGAGATACTTAAAGGATACAAAGTCGCAACTCTTAGCCCATGTCCTCCATCCTGTCTTAATTACTTCAAGCAACTGTGGCGATACAATCTCGTCGGCCTGTAGATTGAACACCCAATCCCCTTTAGAGACGTGTGACAACGCCTCGTTACTGGCGTCGCCAATGGCTTCACCATTCAGCGACGTATCTGAGCGCCACGGCGTCTCAAAAACTTCTGTGAAGTGGTATTGTTCCTGAAGATGATAGGCTAAATCCAGCGTGTCTTCACCAGACGGATCAACACAGATAATCGCCCTATCCAGAGCCGGATAGAGCGACAAGAATGATTCGGCTGGTAAATAGCCTAGTTCAACACAATTTTTCCAGCAAAACAAGCCAACTAAATCCATGATAGGCTCACTTATCAGGTGTCAGTTTCCATTCCAGCTCCCACCAATCGCCCTCGCTTCCATTCACTTTAGGGTATCCCTCTAGGATGCGCCATGCTTTAGTGGTATACGGATACGCCGCCAATGATTCTTTGGTAAAGTAGTCAAATGTCCAACGGGTGAATACCTTGCGATGGGTTGGGTCACTATAAGCCGCTCTGGTATGTTCCCCGTTGGGAACTTTTACCCATAGGATTCCGCTGGACTTTAAGGCATCGTGCATGTTATCCATGAGACGCATAAATCCATCAGTCGTCAAGTGTTCGAGAAAATGGAAGCACAGAAATTCATCTACCGCGTTATCTGCAAACACTCTATCGTCTAAAAAAAAGTTGGCTGAAAATTTCTTAAAGTCAGACCTTAAAGGAAGACCAAATTCAAGATTCCACTGAATATCAATCCCATCAGACTTGATAATGTCTACGTTCACATATCCCTTGTGTTCATATGCTTGAAGGCCCGCTCCGAGGTTGACTTTCATGAATCGCCATCCTGATCATTCTCAATCGGAACATCTCGCCACTCAGATTTTATATCGTCGTATCCATATCCCTTTTCAGTGTCCCATGTAGGGAATATCCCATCAAACTTCTGTTGGAGAACTCGGCGTCCATCACGCGCTACCCATCTAAAATTCATAGTGGGTTCCATGCTATTTACAGGAACTTTAACGCCCTGCCTATATTGGTACTCTTCTGACATTATTCCCCCACCAGCATAAAAACCGTAATAGTCACAACCGCTGCCAAAATCCACCACGGAAAGAAGTTAATCAGCAATTGCGTCTCAGTCATCGCGGGATTTAAGAACCTGATTATCAAAGACAGACCAACAACCCAACCGCCCCATACAAATAAAATGTATGGCGCGTTAGACTTCATCCATCTGCGAATCTTGGAAAGTTTGGACATAATCAATCCGCCCGCGTACTGCGTAATCCCCCGCGCTCATCCCATACCGTCAACGCATCCGTGTTAAAATCTAATGCGATCTCCCCCTCCGGCCAGTGTAACGGTCGCCACGTCACGCCTGAAGGAATAGGCTCTGGCGTTACCACATCTCCCCATAAAGGATTATCCTTGCCTGACACACGAGGATGTCCGCGCTGTACCAGCAAGCGTCTGCGGTAAAGCCCTCTCGTGTGTATGATTCTTGTGTCGAATTGTACGCGCTTCCCCTGATAGTATTGATGTTCATGCCAGCCCGCGTTCCAATATACCGTTCCGGGTCTATACAATCTTCCATGCGCCAACCAACTCGAATGATTTCCGCCAGCCATGTGCTGTTCGTCTACAATCAAGTTCAGCCATTGCGGGACGACATTAGTAACTTCTGGTGGTTGCGCCTCTAGGAAGTTTCTCGCCTCTGAAATAAACTGGTCGCTACACACTTCGTCAGCGTCAATCCAACAGACCCAATCAGGTTGTTCCGATTCAGACTCCATCTTCTTGATAATCCAGTTGCGCTGATTTCCGGGGTCTAGGAATGGATTCTCCCAAAGAGTAATATACCTTGCTCCCCATAGATATTTGTATCCGCTCGCTCCACTTAACCCATCAGAGTATCCACGAAACATACTCGCTCGATCCATCCAATATCTAATAGCCTCTGTGAATCTCGGATGATGACAAAGTGAACCTTGAGTCATTCCCCCGTCTATAAGGTAGATACGGTCACTGAATGGCGCAAGGCTATCTAGCGCATTAGCCAATACATCTTGATCATCTGGAAACGCCATGATGTAAGAATAAATCTTCATTCCAACAGTGTCACCACTAGCATTATCCCTGCAATCGCCATCCCTAACACCATCCCAAATATGGTATTGGCGTCCATCATATATAGTACCAGCGATATGAATATCCCTAGAAGATAACCAAGACAAATGCCTACTCGCAGGGAATGGTTGTGCAGTCGGTCAAAACGTCGCACGCCTATATCCTCGGCATTCCTTCGATGTGACCGTTATGCGTCACTTGAACAAATTCAGCCTTCAGGCGTAGTTCTTCGATATTGCGCGCTCCCACATAGGCAAGACCCGCGCGCATTCCACGCGCCAAAGTGTCCATCACCGTTGCCACAGAGCCATTACGTTTGACAAAGCCTGCAACGCCTTCTACATTACGCTCCTTGCCTGCCTCATCTAAACTTTCCCCAGATGCCATGCCTCGGTAGGATACCATATCGCCATTGGATACGCCCAAAGATTCGGCGCAACCGGCAAGTAGTCTCCCGGTCATTACGCAATCTGCACCTGCCACGAATGCTTTAACTATGTCTCCACTAGAATGAAGTCCGCCATCTGAGATGATCTTAATGTCTTCCTCTATTCCATAGATGTCTCGCAGTGCTGTAATTTGGGGAACACCCACGCCTGCAACGACTCTCGTGCTACAGGAACTCCCACAGCCCACGCCGACACGCATAATCTTTACACCAACATCATAGTACCTTTTGGCGGCTTGCCACGTCACGATGTTTCCCGACACCACCGTAGCACCTAACTTCACCAGCCCCTCCGCGTAGTCCAACGCTGGCTTAGAATCGCCATGTGCTACGTCAATCACTAAAACGGGTTCAGGATTTATAAATCCAACAATTCTCTTTATCAAATCCAACCCCACAGAAGGAGAAACGGCAATAGGATAGTCTCGCGCCACATCTTCCAGAATCATTGCGCTACAATAGCGATGATGTATTCCATCTCCCCCTGCCTGTCGCATGGCGCGAATCATATCCAGTCCGGTCACGGTGTCCATCGGACTGCTTATGATTCCAACTTGGAGTTTTCTCCATCCACAATCGGTAGATAAGTCCACCTCACTACGGCTGGAGAGGTCAGAATAATTTGGCACTAGGGATACATCATTGAAAGTCAAACAGGTTCGTAACGTCATAATGGCTTCTGGACTTCTTCGTATTCATAGATGAATCGAATGTCATCCAATCCATCGTATCCAATATACTGTACCTGGTACTCAGGCACACGCCGAGTGTCAATCTCGACCATTCTCCATACGTTGTCTTTGGTATCATACTGGCGGGTGAGACCATTCCATTCACGCATCTTCACCCAATAATAACCACTCTTAGTAGGATAACCGTTCATTTTAATCCCTTATTGCCATTTAAGAAATTCATCCCTATCTCCAAGAATACCCTCTAACAATCCTAACCGCTTGAGATTGTCCTATTTTATATTCCCTAGCCAACTGAGGTGTTAAAATCCCAGACTTATATTTTTCTCTGATCTCGATAACCTGATCATATGTGAGTTTACAGTGAGAATTTTTTTCATGTTTAGCAGACCTTCCCTTTTTTAGCATATCATCCAAATTCTCTCTATGAGTCCCAATGAACAAATGACCCGGATTCACACACGCTGGATTATCACAAATATGACATACATACATTCCATCTGGTATTTCGTCAATAAACATTTTGTACGATACTCTTGGGGCTGTGTACGACTTGTGGCATATGCTGAAATTGCCATATCCATTTCCAGAAATCCCACCAATCCATCGCCAACAGCCATTATCTGATTCTTCTACAAATGAGAAAAACCTTGATATGATATTCCTATACCTAGAATCACTATGTCTTATTCCAGCCATTCAAAAGCTCCCATCTAATAGAATATGAAGTTCTTCCAATAATCCATTTTGCAAAATCTGGTAAAAGATAGCTATATCTTGATTCACGGTTAGTCCATAATGGATCATTAAACCATTCATCTTTTGTAGATTTAATTGTTTCTGCGCTCTGAAGATAATGCCCGAACTTCTCTCGATCTGTCCATAAAGCGTTTGCTGCATTAAAACGAATATCAATTAAATGATCTCTGAAATGGTCGTGACAATGAACTATTGGGCTTGATTCACTAATAGCAACATTGGCTAACATTGTACATCCAGACAAAGACCACGCATCCGGCTCAAAACGGATTGCCGGACAAACACGCGCTAGTTTAACGCTATGCGTGTATCCCGCGCCATGTTGTTCATTTTGCATATTATGTTCGAGGCTTAGAACGTGAAAACGTAGACAGTCAATCCCCTTGCCGACAGCCTCGCGCCAATGATCACGTGTCTCTTGCATTAAAATAGGCGACCACAGTTCGTCGGCTTGCACATTGACAAAATGGCTGGTTCTGCATTGCGCCAAAGCGAAGTTGCTGGCAATCCCAATCACGCTTCCATCACCCGTTGCGCCAATCGGCCAAGTGAACTCAACAATGCGGACTTTCTGGGGGAACTTTGAGGCAAGAGCATTAACGAGGTTGATACTTTCAGAGTCAGAAGTAGGGTCTATGCAAATTACGCATTGGTCAACCATATCGACCGTGCTTAAAAACGATTCCAAGACGGGGTATCCCAAACGAACAACGTCTCTATAAACGTACAATCCTGTAAGTGAAAGTGTTGTCATAAATTGGATATAACCAATTCAATTTTGTACTAATTTTAGTTTCGACAATAATATGACGTATGAATAAATCATCGATCCACCCATTTTGTCGGAATCCACACCCATTCCAAGCGAAAGTTTTTAGGGATAGAAAAAATCCTTTCTTCCCAAGACTCAAAACTAAAAACTCTTGTTTCACCATTGACATTCTTTGGAATAAATAAATATCCCGAAACTATTCTAGTGTGATTGTCTATGTAGTCAACCTGTTTGAACTTCATCCCCATATCCTTATCAAGTTGTGACCGCAGAATGTTACCGTGTCCATTTTGGTTCTCCTTTAAGACCGGATATATTCAACCTGCTCAATTGGTCGGTTTGCTCCAAAGTACACCTGAACCGGGAATCTTCTCCTGTTAAGATGCGTAGCTAATCCATATGCAGTTAGTCGGTGCATCCCATCCATAACTTCTCCACGCCCTCTGGTATCAAGGATAAAGCACCCACCAAGACTGGCTATACGAGACGTTTGTGAGAAGTATCCCAAATACTCCGCAACCCTAATACCGCTCAACCTGCCAGAATACCATTGTTTACTCGGATGGAAACTTGCGGATTGATATAGAAATTCTGGATGTTCGTTTATATATTTAACGACATCTGAAAGAGGCTCGTATGGGTCTACTCGGTTCGGCAAATTTGCACAAATGTATATTTTCTTATAGTCGCCAACTTCCAAGTTTGCGATATACGAACGTGCCGCAGTAATGGTGATTCCAACATGTGTAGCAATCAATGGATGATTCTTGTATTCCTCTAAGAGTGATTGGCGTTCATTGTTCGTAAGTTCCCTGATAATCTTCATGTTCCCTCTCCTACAAATCCGTTATCTCCAAATAATCTACGCTCTGCCTTATAGCCAGCACCACTTAGGGCACTAACCATCCTGTCAGCCGCTTCGTTATTCCATGAATGCACGTTCACAATCCCAATCGTCGGATTGTTAGCGGCGATCCATCTAACTACTTCCATCCCGCAATCAGAACGGCTGCTGTCTACCCACCACTCCCCATTTAGATCGTGATCTAGCGTTACAAATCCAAACGACCCAGTAGACAAGACGTTTATCGCCCCTTGTGCGGTATGCGTAACAAATAGCTCCGCGCCGACAAACGTCTTGGTGGCAGCTAAACACCTAAATATATTATCGTCTAGGAACAACACTCTATCCATCATTCGACCTTTAGATTCATATCTTATTCTTCAACATCAAAGTGTTCCACGTATTCCTTAGTCACAATGTCGTAATAGCCAATCTTGTAGCATTTAACACACGATGCCAAACTATAGCGTGCCTGTGTTCCATAAGGTGTTTCTATAACAGGAGAATTTAGCACTATCCCAAACATAAACTGCGCCCAATCGTGAACACAATTCGACTGGCGTTCCTTTAACAGACCATCTCCATAATCAAACATGTCCTTTAGGATGTCTGTAGGGAAATGGTCTATGAGGCTCATGGATATTACTCGACCTTTAAGTTCATGTTGTATATCTCGTTGACCAGAGCGACAATCTTCTTAGCCGTTGCCCTAGATACTTCATTAGGTGCTAATGACACACTGCTCATGTTGTCAGCGAATGTAAAACCACCACTAACAATAAACGTAGAATCATCGTTGTATTTACCCACTGAAATGTGAATATCTCTGACTTTACTCCACGATGGTTTTTTCATTACTGAACACCTTTTTCACTACATCCTCATCCTTATTATTGGACATAACCAGTTCAAATTTGTACTAACAATTTGTGACCGCAACCTGCTGTGCTATATCTCCCCAGACATTCGCATTTTACAGGAGGTTGCGGTCTTGAATCCATCATATCACCAAAGAAGGAGTCAGCGCAATGTTACTTAGGTACTACCACTCGCCCACGCCATTAAAGCAGGTTCAACGTGCTTTTTAATACATTCTACACAGATCACCCACCCATCATAGGCACTCCCATAGGGGAACTCCATCGTGAACGGACTTTGTTCACCGCAGAAGTCGCACTTAGGATAGGCAGTAAAGTACCCCTTTAGTTTGGAAATCGGAGGTAAGTTGAAATCGTCCGTATCTGACAGAGATTTGCCGGTCATCGCCATGTCATCCTCTCGCAAGTGGTTGTCACTCTCAGACCACGCCTCCGTAAATTCGCTAAGGTCTCTTCTAATTCATTCTCTTCTCTTTCTTGATACGCTCGCGCATAGTGAGGATTAGGCGACCACGCCGCAAAAGAAACATCATTCTCGTCACTTCTCCAACAAACGAAATACATTGGCTGACTCCTTTCAGCCGCATTCATATCCATAATAACGCATGACTCGTCTATCCACTTCCCAGTCATTTCATCCACCTCGCCTTAAATGCCTGTTTGTTGCGCTCTACCAACGCTTCCTGTTCTGGTGTGCGCTTACGGGTTATTCCTTCAAAGTGCGTTAGGCAGGCGCTTGGCTGATAAATTGTCGAATAGCCTTTTTCTTTGGCTAGATTGCTCATCCACAATTCTTCATAGCACAACCCTCCGACCAATTCTTCTGGGACTGTGAACAACTCACGGCGCATCAGCATACAGGCGCCTGTAACGAACGGAACTTCGGTAGTGATATTGGAGTATAAGGCGTCTTGCTCCTGATACCACCTGTGAAACCCAATGTCGTTCCGTCCCCAATTCACGTCACCGCCCGCATGTTGCAGCCGACCATCCGGGAAAACTAATTTAGCCCCCACAATGCCAACTGTTGGGTCAGATAACGGCAACACCATCATAGACAACCATGCCTTATTCGTTGCCATTACGTCATCGTTCATCATCAGAACGAGTGGCGTTGTCACTTTGTCCTCTGTCCATTTGTACGCGCCTGCGAATCCAAGATTCCTGTTGAAGTTGAAAACCTGTACATTCTCGATTGGAACATCAATGTTTTCTGCGCCATTATTGATTACCCAAATTGGCATTCGTGGCACGGTTTCGTGAATGGATGTTAGGCACTTCATTAACATCTCATAGTTGCCCATCGTTGGGATAATACAAGTCACGTCCTCTTGTCTGAACGCCAATTCCGGTTGATACCCTGGTAATGCTGGCTCTATCGGCTTGCCCTCTAGCATCAGTGCCACGCGCTGTTTGAAACTTTCCCAGTCTTGCCAATTCCGCGCCCAGATCAATCCATACTGTTGATAGCCAGCCCAAATGGATAATTTATTAGCAAGTTCTACCGTCATCTGGCGCATCTCTCGAATGTCGTCAAAGAGCAACCCCGTCTGACGATCTTTCACTACCTCTGGCATTCCGCCGCTTCTAAAGACAATCGGCACACACCCTGACGCCGCTGCCTCCAAAGGTGTAATTCCAAAGTGCTCCTGCGCCGAAGGAACCATTGGTAGGCTAATCCCCGTTGCGTGCCAGTAGATTGCTGCCTTTGCGTACATCCCCACCACTTCTTCGTCTGAGGGGTCGAACATGAACTCCACTGGCAACCCTTTAGAGAGCTCCAATAATCCCGACACGTATCCATCTTGACCTCTTTCAACAGCGCCAGCCAAAATGAGTCTCCATCCGGGTAGATTATATTGTGACTTTCGTATAGCCTCGATCATTTGCGGGTGCGCTTTGTCAGCCCAATCGTTCGCCTCTGCAAATCGAGATATATGCAATATCGCCTGTTCTTTATCCCCAACTCGGTAATAATTCTCAATGGGGATATATAACACCTGAGAGTCGCAATTCCATCTGTCTTTAATGTGCGTTGATGTATACTTACTGTTCGCAACAAGTGTTAAACCATCCGGCACGACAATATCAGGATTCGTCGGAAACATAATATGCTGAATATTGAATTTACTCGCAAGGGGATAGGCCATTCCGAAATGATTCAAGGTAAGAAATCCATCAAACTGTGATTCGATTTTAGGGTTGTACATACGAATGGGAAGGCCATGAAGTTTTGGAATCAGCCTCGGATGAATTCCAGAGGTGGAAAATATAGTGACATCATGACCAAGTTCGGAAATTGCCTTGATTTGCCAATATGCCGCCTTGAACCCACCACCAAAATTAAGCGCGTGACTTGCGAGATTAACTCCGACTTTCACCTTTCCTCCTTCTTAAATGTTGCTTAATTTCCTGATGATCTGGATTGACGCACATAGTATTTCCGCACTTCGCCTCAAATCTAATATCCACTGGAAATTCCCCATAGCGTCTAGTCCAATAGAACTTCAATATATTGATGTATTTCTTTTTGTATATCACATACATCCATCTGTATTTTCTGAAATCAAACATTCCACTCCATACCCAACATCCGCTTACAGTGTCTTCGGTTGTTCTGTTTGTCGCCAAGTATAATACTCTATCTTCGTCAGTCATTTTATTAGATTTGTCAATTGTGTAAATACTCTTAAAATTAGAACCAGCAGTCGGCGTTTTCCACGTCTTACGTTCCCATATTGCCGTTATCGTTTCGTATGCAACACCGTATATATCCGATAATTCACTTCTTGATACACACCCACTACACATCCTTATTTCGCAAACCTCTCTCCATGTCAGCTTGCTATTCCCGCAATTGTATCCAGTTAGAGATGCGCTTCTTCCCTTGTCGCAAGCGTCCTTGATATTTCCAGCGTGATCGGTCAAAAATAAATGATCTGGATTACAACAAGCACGATTATCGCATTTGTGCGCCACGATTAACCCGGCTGGTAAATCTCCATAAGCCAAGAAATAAGATAATCTGTGAGAAAGTTGCCATTTGTCCCTTCCCCATGTATAAAAATATCCGTACCCATCATGGTTAAGAGCACCCTTCCATATCCAGCAATCTCCCGATTTATCGACCTTTACCCAGAATTGTTTTATGCGCTGATCGTCTATATCTGGAGTTCGATCTACATTCCATTTTCCAGATTTTACCCATTCAAAATACTCTTCTCTCGTCTTGTGTTCTGGCTTAACTAAATTGCACACCTTACACATCGCCACGATATTGCCTAGATCAGAACTTCCCCCACGCGATTCGTCAACAATATGTCCACAATCAAAGTTTCCAAATTCTATTTTCTTATTACAAACCTGACACATCCCTCCATCTCTCTCGTAAACAAACGCCCTAACTTTAGGTTTTGCGTGTCCAGACACTTGTTCTCCTCAATAGAACCGCGCCTATCTGAGAAGGAATTGCCGCCAAGCGAATTGCCTTTGTGTCTCAGATAGGCGCGAGCCTATTTTGGAATTAAAATATGATGGCAATGTTCGCTTGGCAAAGATATTATACCATGTCTATCTTATCTTGTAAAACAACTCGTCATCGCAAGCATGTATTCCATGCTTATCGCACAAATAAGAGAAGTTTCTTTCAAGATTCTGCTGAGAGAACCAGTTGTCAGCCTGTGATTGGCTTGCGTGTTCCATGTGGGTGAGAACCGCCTTTGGCTCATAGACCACCTCAAGTCCTAGCTTCTTCACAGATAGGCAGAGAGATACATCTTCAAAAACTCCACGCTCAAATCTTGGATCGAACCCACCTACCTTGTCCCACACTTCCCGCTTAATCATCAAACATGCACCTGTGACAGCGTTAATACTACGCCACTTCTGAACCGCTGGCGCAGTAGCAATCCTCTGAGCGCAGAAATGGATAGGCCAGCCGTTCATCTCAAATTGGACGCCAGCATGTTGAACACGGCCCCGCAACATGGGATGAGGATGATTCTGTGGATAAATCAATAATGCACCACAGATAGCAGCACCATCGTCCAAGTTCTGCGCCATTGCTTCAATTGACTTGGGGAATGCCTCAGTGTCACTGTTGAGAATGAGGACATACGGCGCATCAGACTTTTTCACTAAACGCCGAACTGAAGATACGAAACCTTCGCTCCCCACGTTCCTGTAAACCGTCACATCATCCATTACTTTAAGAGCATCCTGCGTGTCTTGGTCTGAGCCATCGTCCATGATGATAATTGGATTCACGGAATCCAGCCGAGATTGCCCGCGTAGGCTCTGCACACACTTAATGATAAACATTGGTTGATTGTGCGCTGGGATCAAGACCTGCACGTTAGGCTTCATCGGGCTGTACCTCGAATAATTTTATTACAGGGTCAATTTCTTTAATGGTATTTTCTGCAATCCATTGAACTTCTGGCGACACTCCGCATTTGTCACCATACAACTGATCGGCATAAAATTGTAGCGCCTTACGCGCTTTCTTTAGCGCGTCTAGTAACTTTTCTTCATTAGGCTTCATCGGGTTGCACTCCAAACGCTTTCTCTACAGCATCTTTGTCTGAAAAGATGGATACAGGGTCATCCTCGGACATCAGATTTCTGATAGGCAGGTTGTCTTTAAGTTCCTGTTCGTCCATTACTGGGTGCTTCTGCGCGTCTTTGAGCATCAACATTAACGTCCGAACAATCCCCTCTGCTCCTTCGTCTTCATCACAGGACACAAAGTCGCGTTCTGTCCACCCGATAGGTTGGTCGTGTTCATAGTAGACTTCCACTAAACCAAAGTACGGCTGTCCTGTTTCAGACTTACGCCTTAGAATGCGATAGTTCCAAAAAGTGTCGTCAGACATTCTTTACCTCAATCTTTGCCAGTTCGCCCGCGCACTGGTTATGTCCAATTTATGTAGAGCGCGCCAACTTCATTCCACAGAATGTACAGCACGTCACCACAGTTTCTTTATCGCCCTCCACCCTGTACCACGCATTGCCACGGTGCTCTATCACTAAGGTCGGCGTGCTGGAATCAACGACAATTCTATACCTCTGCGTATCTTGAAGATATTTCTCTAGTTGCTTGCATTTATGCTGTTTATTCATTGTACCCTCAAAAGTAGTCGCCTAATCATTGTGGTAGCCTTTCAGTCCTTATGATAACTACTTGTTCTTAAATCAAGAAAGAAATCGAAGTCGGCTGGAATATCTTCGCCACTCACGGCTAAATATCTCTTAGCGACCATGCTTCCCAATGCACTATACAACAACTGCTCAGTCCACGTCAATTTCACTTTTATTTCCTTGCCTTTATCATTAAACAGAGTAGCATGAGCCATTCCATAATCATTCAAATCCCTAGAGAATCCTTGAACAAATATAGTCGCCATGACACTCCTTAGCTAATCCCTGTCGCCTTTCCGTACATCTCATATAGGCTCGCCGCGATTGCGTATCAACTCTCTAACTCAATTCCAAGATACCAGTCGTTACCGCTTGGATCAAACGATAAATACCAGACAATCTCCCCATAAGGACTATCAAATAATCGTCCCCATCGGTACGCCATATCTCCACTGCTGTTTACCGGGAATGAATTAAACCCGTCCAAATCTCGATAGCTCTCTGGTTCTTCAGCAACATCATCGATTGGTTTATACATGGGTTGCCTCATTAAATGCTTAAAACTTTCTCATACATCTCGCCAGCCCCTTGAAAAAGGCTTTCCGCCCATTCTTTCCCCTCTAGCGCCAACCTCTCTCGTTCTTCACGAGAGTCTATCAGACTGGATATGGCATCAACCCACGCAGAAGACTTATTTTCCACAAGAATACTTCCGCCCCCACAATCCTGATACGGAGGTGCATTAGTCGCCACAAAGGGAATGCCCGCCATGCCTGCTTCAATTTTTTTTAATGACGAGCGCCTATCATCGTAATTTCCGGCTAATGGTGCGATGTACAAATCAAATCTTGCGACCACTTGAGGCCAGGCGGTGAAGGGTATCCACATTCCCGAATCATATCTAACTCCGAACTTATCCATTGGAATTAAAATAGAAGGGTCTTTCGTTTGGAGGTGAATATGGACACGCGGGTAAGCGCGACAAATCGCGCCAAGCGCAGGAACAATGCCAGAATCACGAAACGACGCACTATGCGCTGACGATCCGCCCCATCCAATTACGAACTGATTATCCATCGGGCGTCTCTTTAGACCCTTCCATAAGTCGGGGTGTAACACGTTAGGCACAAACTGAATCGTTGGACAGAATGGTTTATAATCTTCCAATAATACCCTAGAAGGAACAAGTGCCGTATCGACCAGTCTCAGACTTTCCCTAAATTGATTCAGAATCGCACCGACCTTCTCCGAACCATTCGCATTATGACCAACAATGGCCTTCTTACCCCCCCGCCATGTTTTCTTAGGAATTCCACCAGAATCCGGCAACAGGTGATAGGCATCGTCAAATGTGCTGATAACCTTCTTGCCTAACGCTTTCCATTCTAGGATTCGTGGCTGAATGTCTGAAACTAGCAGGCGCTCTAAAACAATCACGTCTGCCTTACTGATAAGTTCTTGTATCTTAGGATTGGGAACAGGAGGAATAAGATTGGTGATATGGGTGATGGCGCAATGGTGTCCGCGCTCGTCTAATATCCGAGCAGGAACACGTACTCTGTGCCATGAGGTGTTTAACTCCGACGAAGTATCCGCTTCGCCCCATAAGATATTCGCCACAATACTTCCCTTTTAATAAGTAATGGTTGCTGTCCTTGTCACAACCCCGTGAATATCACACACCCACGTTGTACCTTCTTCGTGACCATAACAGGTACAATTAGGTTGTCTATTCAGAAGTTCACGCTGTACGTCAATCAGTTCCCGTAAGAGAATCTTGACGGCCTGTATCTCCGCTATCAACCAGTCCAGACGACGCTCAACCCCTGCTACGTTGTCAAACATCATTTCTTCCTAAAAGTGATTCCAGATAAAATCATTGCCGTCAATAATGGGACTCTCGCTAAACACCATATCCATACCAACTATTACTCCGCTCAAATATCCTACGGTTGACTCCAACCCAAACTCCTCAGCCAAGTCTCGAAACTTAGAAAGAATGACGATTTGCCTTTCAAATTCTTTAATCCAGTCGTTTATAGAGTTAAACTCAAAAGACCCTACAAATAACGTAGATTGATTTAGGCTATCTGAATGTACCCATTTCTTTCTGTCTATATCCCCAAACACTTTAGTTAAATCGTAAATTGAAGTATCCGTCACCTTAATACTATGACTTCCATTGAATATTGTTGCTACTTTAGATTCCTCATCATACCTAATCTCAAGCATTGCTTATTCTCCTCTCACTACCTTGTGATAAATTTCCTCTGCCGCCCTGTCGTTTTCATCTTTGATGGCGCGTTCCTCTAATGTCCATTCTACCTCAAACAGAATCTTGTGTGGCGTTGGAAACGGCCATAAAATTCCGCCTCTTGCCTTAGCGCGTCTTAGCTCCAATTCATACTTATCTAAATCAAGCAAATGTAACTTAGATAAATTTGGCTTACACTTACGCATCCACATCACTCGGACTCCACAGGCGCAGACTTCTTAGGAGCCGGTAAAACACCAGTAGGCTCTTGTTTCTCTACAGGCGTTTTCTTTTTGCGTCCCATCCTATTGCGGGCTTCTCCCAACTTATCAGGAGAACCTTTCGGCATGGTCTGTTCGGTTTCTTTAATCGTGTCACCAGAAGGACTCACCACGGTTTGTGCGTAAGTGGCCGGAGGCTTAAATAATCCGTCGTCAACTGCTTTCTGCTCCTCTTTCTTGTGAGCTAGTTCCGTTTCATAGTTAAGACCAGCCGTGCTAAGTAGAGTGTGAATCGACAATGGCCCGCTCTCGTAAAGTGGCAAGAATACTTGTGCCACTTTCGTTTCTTGTTCCAACTGCGTTGGGGCGAACTTGATCTTCAACCCCTTGAGAGGTTTAACGGCTTTAGCGTTCTGACTGGCCCACTTCTTGACAATGTATTCCACCCACCGCGTTACTTGGTCGGCTTGATACCTTGCTCTTTCAATGTAAATCTGAACGTCAATCGAAGTATTGCCCCGTCCACCGCCTGCCAACCCTAAAGTGCCAGGGGTTTCGCCGGAAACTACCTGTGAAGTGATTCCCATCTTGCGGAAGAACGATTTCGTAAGTTCGGCGTGATATTGATTCCCCGACATCTTGTCCAGACCAACAGGCGCATACACGGCCACTTCCAGCGGGTTGCGCCATACCAGCGTACCAGTCCGTTCGCCACTGATTCCCCCTAAAACGGCGTTTAAGGCTTTAAGTTCCTGTGGCATTGGCGGGTGGTCTTTGTCGCCTAGTTTGAACACCCAGAGTTGATAACGGTGTCCTTCAATAAGAGCGCGCATGGCGTCTTCATAAATGGTCTTGTCCGTTAAGTCCCTAAACCCACGAGAGAGCATTGGCATTGAATATCGCGCCCAGTTGAACTCGCGGTCACGAAGAGGCTTTAAGGTATCCCCTGAAAGCGGGACGCCAGATGCTAAATTCACGCCAATCCCGTCAGGAGGAGGATTGTCATTCCAATGACGTATTAAAGCACGGTGCATGGCAGGAGGTAGCCTAGATTCCATCAGTTGTTCCGTCCATGCCTTCTCACCCACCAGTTGCGGATCGAGTTGATACCCCCAGTTGTACCCCACGTGAACGAAAAGTGGTTTTAGGTTGACAATAGTTTCTAGGTCTTTGCCAGCCCACGTTTCATACGGGAAGGCATTGCCAAATACCCGCATGGTGCGCCACAACTCGCCTACCGTGTCTTCCAGTTCTTTTTCTTCGATGAAGTCTTCAATATCCTTGCGGAGTGATACGTCAGGACACTCTACCACCAAGTCCCTAGCCAGCAATTCCACCGGAACGTCACAGACGTTAGCGCAATCACCGTCTGTCATGTAAAAATGTTCGGCCAATTGCATCCTGCTGCGAACCTGTGGTAGCATGTAGTTGGCAGGACGTTTCTTCTCAGGGTCGTCGGCTAAGTGTAAGGCGGCTGTAAGAATGTTCGCCAACCCAGACATCGGCTCGTCGGCTCTAATACTAGAGGGGTCTATGAGGTTGCTGGACATCACCTCGAACTTGCCATAGGCATTGGCCGTAGGAGTAAGATTGAATACCTTAGAGGTAAAAAACCCATAGGCATCTTGTCCGGCGTTCTCTTCAATCACTTTGTCGTAGCTAGTGATACGGCCTGCCTTTGAAGTCCAGCGTTGAGAAGTGGAATTCCAGCCAGCCGTGATGTTATGTTGGTAGGTAGGCTCTTTGATGGTTTTTCGTCTAGGCACGTTTATTGCACCCTTTTAAGGCAATGTTGACGTAACTAGAATATCACCATAAAAGTGTTCTGTCAAGTGAACTGACATAACAAGTCCGTGCATGAACTATCGGTACTAACTTCCTATTGCCCCCAGAGGCGACTTTGACGTATAATCCCATTTATGGTAATTGATCCTGTTCCTTACCGTATCGGCGGCGCAACGAAATGGTTGATGTCGTGCGATTGGCCTGACTGCAATGAGCAGTTCTACGCTGGCGGAAATCCAGCGGGTCTGCACTACTGCCCTGAAGTTCACCGTTCAATGAATAAGGTCGCCGTAACGGTAGAAAGCCAAAAGCGACTGAGACAGGGTATCCGCACTAGGGGAACGGAACAGGATCGCAGGCTGGTTCTGAAGAAGTACGAACGAGCCTGGATGCCACACACGCCACATTGTCCTGTCTGTGGCGAAGAAATCAGTCTGACTAAGGATTGTCTATGCCCGTAAGAGTACCATACGAGGAATAGGGCTGGCAGAATGAATAATAGATGTTCCGCAATACTTTCAGCGTGCGCTGGTTTCGTCATTATAAGAACAGTTACAACTGGAACAATAGACCTATTGACGATATATGTTTCAGTATTTATGGTGTTCTTCCTAATTGGCGTTAAGATTAGAGAACATGAGTAAAATAATGGCTAAGTTTCCTAGAATGCCTCATTGGGTTGTCCTCTCTATGGATGATCGCTCCGTTGACATTGGCTCTCCATTTGGTAAGCCGGATTATCATCACGCTATCTTGTCAAAGGCAAATGTCATGGGGCTGCCCCCAGAGGAACAAGCCAAAATCCACAACCCGTGCAATCTTCTTAAAGTAGAACATGGCATACACCTGAATAAACCCATCCCAGAAGGACGCGAGGCAGCACTACTACTATATCGTATCTATGGTCGTGATGCTGTTCTGAGATGGTACAAAAGTATCCAATGGCGCAATAAACCACCCTTTGAGTTACCGTAATAAAGGAGTCAAATGATTACCGAACAACAAAAACGCAAGATGTCCGTAGAATTGGAAGACTTGATCTGGAAATATCTCAATAAGTGTAGCGAAAGTAATGTTTATCTTCCCAAGAATGACGACTTGTTAGGAACACGCATGTCCGATGCTGCCTTGCTGGTGTTGTTCCATTTGGACGAATATGAACAATGGATGAAAGAGCAAGGATACCTGAAGGATGGCTAAACCAAGTGTGGAATCTAAAGGAATCGAAACCATTCGTAAAAAGTATGGTGAAAGTGCTATCATTCGTCTAGGAGAGAACCATTACGAGAAAGTGGATGTTGTCCCCACGGGTTCTTTGGCGCTGGATTACGCACTAGGAGTGGGTGGTATTCCGCTAGGACGCATTACAGAGATATTCGGGCCTGAAGGAACTGGCAAGACGACCATCTGTCAGCATATTGTAGGGAATGCTCAAAGAGCTAATCTGCAAGTAGCCTATGTAGATATGGAACATGCCATAGACCCGAATTATGCTACTACCTGTGGAGTAGATTGGGAATCAGCATACATCAGTCAGCCAGATACCGGAGAACAGGCGCTTAATATTGTTGAGGTATTAGTCAATTCAGGAGGACAATGGGTAATCATTGTAGATTCTGTGGCCGCTCTTGTTCCACAGGCTGAAATTGAGGGAGATATGGGCGCGAGCCATATGGGGTTGCAGGCCAGGCTAATGTCACAAGCCATGCGGAAACTATCGGGGATTACCAAGAAAAGCAATTCGGCAATTATCTTCTCGAATCAAATCAGAATGAAAATAGGCGTTGTGTTCGGAAATCCCGAAACAACAACTGGCGGGAATGCCCTAAAGTTCTATTCAACAGTCCGTATGGATGTTCGTAAAATAGAGACCATTAAAGGAAAAGAAGACCCCATTGGAAACAAGGTTAAAGTTCGTGTCGTCAAGAATAAAGTCGCCCCACCCTTCCGCGAGGCCGTGTTCAATATCATTTACGGACAGGGAATTAGTCGAGAATCAGAACTATTAGATATTGGAAGCAAATGGGATATTGTCACAAAACGGGGAGCGCACTACTATTATGGGGACGATAAAATAGGACAGGGAGAGCAGAATTCCGTCCTGTTTCTTAAAGAGCATTCTGGCATGGCTTCCGAGATAGAAGGTAAAATACGAGCAAGATTCCCAACATCTACCCTGCCTGACGTAGCACATGTGAGTGATCCCCAAGAAGAAGATGAGGCAGAATTGTGACACATCAAGAAGAACTCATACGTCGCGGTTGGATATTAGAATTATGGTTTGAAACTAACAATGTTAGGCTTATCGCATGGAACAAAAAAGAATACAAAGAGTTCAATGGAGCAACTATTAAAGATGTACTAGAAAAGGCCATGTTGGAATGCACAGAAAACGAGGCGGAACTGTGACCGGCTATATCAAAAAACTTACCAATTGGGTATCTGTTACTTGCCCAAATTGCAATAGAGTCATTGGATACGATGATGACTCTTACTTAGACATCAAGGCTGCAAAATGTCCATATTGTCACAGGTGGTTCTACATGGCCGATGCCAAGAAAGAGATAGTAACAGTGGACGTTCCAGATTACGGACAGTTCTGACATAAATTCTACATAACTGGTTCAAAATTGTACTGGCGCAAGTAATAAAGGAGCAACATGGACTTTGGCGTGCTGGTGTTTACACTTCTAGTTTCCATAGTCGCGCTTCTTGACTGGAAATACCGTAGGAGTCACCAATGATAGGACAGGGTGTTGTTGAATATGCTCTCTTGTTGGCGCTTGTCATCATTACGATAATCGTGATATTATCCTTAATGGGCGCGGCAGTCGGGAATGTGTTCTCGAATATGTATGCCAACCTATGAACAACTTTGAGAACGAATGGAATCTGAAAATCAGGCTAATTTGCTCTAGCGAATCTGAACTGGATCGCGCAGAATATGTCTCTTATCTCATAATGGGGATTGGACTAGCTAGATTAACAGAGAAAGAACACCCCAAATACTTCAAGGTCAATAAAGTGATCCGAGATAAATTAGCACAATGGTCAGAGAATTTTTCACAATATCAATTGTTCGTAGATGGCTGTTGGCTACTTATGCAGCATTATGATACTAGCAATTTGCTAAAGAGTGACTACTGGACGCTAGTAGAACTTCACCGTAGATGGTCATCCTTGATCAATATCTCCTTCTTCTATGGGAATCGTTACCAGATTGAGAACTTCGTCCCGTTCGCCAGTAAGATTGTGACGGATTTAGTCACAGAACTGCTAAGGCGTAAGAAGAAACTACCATTGACCAAAGTAGACCGGCCTACGAATTGGAGGCTGGACGCCAAACAGGTGAAGGCGCAGATAGACCCCCTCAAGGTGTTTGAGTATTACCTACCTGATATGAAGAAGAACGGCAGGTATTACAAGGCAACCTGCCTGTGGCATGAGGATAAACACCCTTCTCTGGTGGTTTACCCAGAGGGACACTGCCATTGCCATTCCTGCAACATGCACCAGGACACCTATGGCATAATCATGGATCAAGAGAAATGCGATTTCGCCACGGCCATTGCAAGAGCCGTGGAACTAGGAGGATAGGTACAAAATGGACGCGCTATATGTCTTTCGTTGCCCATACCACGGCCCAGAAACAAGCGTATTCTGTTTTCGAGCGTTCACAGAAGAAAATATCCATCTATGGAAGAAGTATTACAGGATACGATATGAAAAAGTCGAATTCGAGGAAGGTGAGAAAGAAAAGTTGATTCATAATTTGCTTCATCCGACCCCTTGACAACTAGAGAATATCGCATACAAATAAGGAGGAAATCTCAATGACATTTGACCCATTCTCTTATGGTGGAGATCATCCATTTATGTGTAGCTACTGTGCTGGTATGGGATATGAAGACTACCCGTCAAATCAGATACCTTGCAGAATTGGGGGTCATAAAGATCAATACGAATCCAACCTTGAAGATGTCATGGCAATGTTGGGCGGATTTCGTAAAGAATATGACTCTAGCACTCATGGGAATTGTCCCTATTGTAAGGCGGCTGGTAGAGAAATTGGAGTCGATTGCGAGCACTGGGATGGTCTGGGATGGATGAAGGATTCAAATAAGAATAAATACAAGGATACAATTTTTAGATAAGGATGCGATAATATGGAATACAAAATGGGTGATAAATCAGTGTGTAAGTCGTGTGGAAGACCAATTGAATACGTTGGCCCGTATTGGCGTCATGTTGGGAAAGAATATCGCCATGTTGCGGAACCAATTGTGTCCAAAGACACTACCCACGAGGCAGAACAGCCCCTTGACAAAACGGAAGTTTAGCTTACACTTATCCCTAGAAAGTGAATAGTCGTGGGATGGCGACCTACGATCTGAGCGAATAGAGCAGAGTCCTCGTGTTTTCACGGGACGGTTTGGTTTACCTTTACTTTGCTCTATTCGCAGAGGCTAGGCCAGCCAGCCGACCAAACCGTGCCATGAACATACGAGGACTTTTTAATAATGGAAATCTTTAAGGCACAATCAAGAAACAATCATAAATTCTTAAAGAAAAATAATACGGGATTATTTGGTAGCGTAAAAGCAAGATACAAAGCAAGACACTCGTTGAAATCCGAATGGTTAGAAGATGATACATGGAGAGTATTTGGCGGAGAGAGCGTTCACTTAGTAATAGTTGGTAGAGACCATATCGATCCTAGAACATATAAATGCGACTGTGGCGCTCAAGAGAAGTCTCCCTACCAAGTATGTAGCCACATGCTGTGTGTTTACTACGAGATGTAAAGTTACACGTCATCCTACCCGCAAGATGCGGTAGGCGTGGCGTGTTTTTCGTTTAGGAGGTGAAAAATGTACACCTATGACAAATATAAAGCAAAAGAACTCTATCAATACGTCAGACAGTTCATAGAAGAAAACGCAGAAGCAACTGGAGATTTGCATCATCCATACAAGTTGGGTCATGAAAGATATGAGGAATTCGTGTCTGAGTGTATCAATATAATGACAGAACTAAAAATAGTCTGGGCTGGCAAGGCGCTAGAGTGGACTCCCAGACCTTCCTGTGTAGTCCTAGATAAAGATAATGAGTGTATAGATATTCCTTCGCATGGTTATTTTATTCCACTGGACGATATAAAATGCAGGGCAGATATAATCCAATGGATTGACCATCTTATTGAAAAAGCATGGGTCGATGACGAAATTATAGAAGATTTTATCAAAGTGTCATGCGCCCACATTGGAGTAGGTGTGTATCCAAACTATAAAACAAACGGAAAAGATAACGGAAACAAAAGGGACACTATATCTCCATCGGTTAGATATGATGTAATGCTGCGCGACAAGTTCAGGTGTCAACTCTGCGGAAGAGATCAAACGGACGGAATCAAGTTGCATATAGATCATATATACCCTGTCGTGCTTGGCGGAGAGTCCAATATGGTCAATCTGCGAACACTGTGCAATGAATGTAATCATGGGAAATCATATAAAGTCGAGAGATAACATGGAAAGAAATAGACTTGGCGGAAGAAACGGAAAAGTAGAAAATAAGCAAAGATGGGCTAGACGAAGCAGAAAGAATTACAGAATTCCAAAAGAATCAAAGAACGGAACTCGCGGATACGTGTACATATTCAATATCCATTATAACGGTCTATACAAAGTGGGATGGGCTGGAAATTGGCAATCTCGCCTTAAAGAATTACAAGCCTCAAATCCAAAAGTAGAAATGGTGCTGGCGGTCAGAGTCGGAGACGCTAGAAATTGCGAGAGTTATCTTCATCATCATTTCAGAAAAGTACACGCAGAACGCGAATTGTTCAGGCTAACAAAAGAACAAATTGACTATGCCACTTCGTACTTAAACGAAAACACACCCAAGACAACAGCAGGGTCTATTCCTATTCCAGAATCACCACCTAATCCGTATCTATTAGGATGGATGTCTCGTCGTAAAGAAGATATACAAGACAACAGCGCCGACTGACGCCATAAGCAATAATTTACCAAGTTCTCATCATGCCCGACCCCAACCCGACTTGGCGGAGTGGGTTATAAATCGCAGACTGGTGCTAACTCGTAGAATGGCGGAGAGCGGGGCAGACCTGCGCCCGTGGCAGGTAAGAACGCAAACCAACTTGGGAATGCCAACCGCCTAACTGCTCGCTAGTGGAACGCGGGGAAACCCGTTGACTACGGGGATGCTTACCGGACAGCCGGAATGCCAGTCGAAAATCCTAACTCGCAAGAGAAGGATAAAATATACCAGTTCCGATACCTGTACCGTCGAGATGACGTTATAAGGCGTTTCAGCGCCGAATGGTAAGGGTGTACCAAGTCGAGTTTCACCGTAGGAATACGGCAAGGTGATATAGGAACCGATACCTTGTGGACTTGGGGCGTAGGCTGATGACTACGAGTAGGCGACGTTTTACAGCCAGGGTAGGAAGGCCGTATCTTGTCTTTCACACGTGTTAATTATCATAGAAGTCGTCTGTTTAGTAGTGTTCGCGCAATAGTCATTTCTAAGCGCCGTATCTGGCGGGGGGTTGCCTGACAGTCGTTCTGACGGCGCTAGGCGATAGCCAAAAGACGCTATCGCCAGTGTAAGTTCGCCTAGACTAAACGCTACACCGCGCAACAGCAGCCGTATCGCTGTTGCGCTGCGCGTAGCGCACTTCTCTGCTCTGATAGGCGTTAGTGGCGCAAAAGGAACTTCCCTGTGAAGGTGGATTGGCGGCTCTGGCACTGAGGTACTATTGTGTTGGTTGGGACAGAAGACTATAATTGTAGAAACGGGTAAGTCTTGGAGGGTAGAATGTCTGCTGACCTGCATATTCACATAGCGACCCCGAACATTACAGATGAGCATTTCAAATGCTTCTTTAGTAATACATTGGGCAGTAAGTGGTTCTCAATGTCCTTATATAATTGCGAAGACAAAGTTCACCGTGATATAGATTACAATAGAACTTGTAAACAATTCAATGAAGAATATCATCGCATCTGGAAGACGATACCTGAGTTGCCGAAAGAAGAGCAGGATAGATGGAGTGAACTTCTTGAAGAACATTATAAGCGAGTTGGCTATGAATGCAGGCATCATAGTGATATTTACAGCACGCCAAATATCTGGGTTGGTGAAGTGTCATGGCTTAAGGCAGGACTATTTGAAGACCCCTACACCTTTATTCCAGACACTATAGGACTCGTCTCAGACATCATTGGAGAAGACTTACCTGTGATAGACGACGACTTGATCGGCAAGGTTGTGTCGGCCTTCAATGAACCTAATAGTACAAGTTACAGTCTGGCGGAGTGTGACGACGTTAAGGCATTCTTGGAGCAGCACCGTGGACAGCGAGTGTTTACGGTGAGTTGGTGAAAAACATGGATAATCTATACAGACTTCCAAATGGCAATATGACAGCGAGTATTCACTCTTACTTAGAAGAATGGAAGAGCCTCGGACAAGTCCTAGAAGACATTGTGGGTGAGAGCCTTATAGGGTTCGATCCTGGATATACATTTGAGCACGGGCACAATACTTTCCGTGTCCCTACAGATATTGCGATCCGTATCGTAGAGAAGTGTAGGCATGGCAACGTATAAACTCTATAACTGCGATTGTCTTGATCTATTCAAGACGGACGGATTCGAGTGGTAGGGAACTTACATAACGAGTCCGTCCACGTACTGGTACTAACTTCCCATTCACAACACTGGCGACTAGGCGTATCATTAAAGAAAACACGAGACACATTGAGGTATAAACATGGACAGGGATAATCCTATTTCATCCCATTTATCACAGCACAACATCCTCCTCAAAGGAGAAAGATGGGTGATCATGTTCAGCCTTAGTGGAAGTAATGTGTGGCAGGATAGGAAATAACAATGTCTAAACACCAACCAGATTATCTCCCCGAAAGGCTCTGTCCCACCTGTGGACAGCCCATCAGAAACAGACCGCCTCGTGACGAAGATGGCGAAGACGAATACATACCATCTCCATTACAACCACAACCACGAGACCAGAATCAGAATCGCCCAGGTGGGCCTACCCATAAAGGCAAAGGCAAGAATAAGAGACGTGGATCGTCAGATAGACTCAATACGTTGATTGTCGTTGTGGCTGTGATTGTTGTAGTGTTAGTTTTAGTTGCACCATTGCTAGGAAACTAACTATGTCATTAGGACAAATCCTGTTTGTAGCTAGTGTCGTGGCGGGATTCCTTGAGTTTCTTCCCTGCTGGAACGAGAAAGAAAGGAAACGACTATTGTCTCTAGCCATTTCTTTGCTTGTAATGAGTTTGATAGTAGTCGCAGTTGGATAACATACTTACACGGGGTCGGCCTGTTTCTTTAAGAACGCCAAGCCAATTCCTAGAGCATCTGCAACATGGTCTGATACGGTTGTTCCTAGCATCTCTGAGGCGCATTTGACCATATGCGCCTTTCTGATTTCTCTCTTGGTTTTTACGTCTGTAATACCGGTTAGTACGTGCATAGCCTCATAGGGAGTGATGACTTCAACCTGGCACTTCATATCCCTGGCAGCGGCCCAGATATGAGATTGGACGCGCACTAGGGTTTCAAAGACTTTCACCTGTGGCTTTCTTTCCACCCTACCCGTCTTATTGTTTCTTACAGGATAGTAATTCAAATATAAGTCTTCTACGACACATATTACGTGGTATCCCTCGTCTTGGAGCGTCCCAATATGGTCTCTCACCCAATCTCTGACAAGATCATAGTTCGGAGGGTCGGCTCGTTCTTCACCGTATGATTCGATAACGTCTCCAATCATTACTGCCCACCCAATGTGTGTGGAACTCTGGTCGAGCGCAAAGATAGCAGTTTTTCCATTCATAGGTTCATTATGTCAGACTTATGGCAACAGGTCAACCATTACTTTTGTACCATAGCATTCACAGGAAGTTCTATGCTAAAATGTAATTACTATGACACCACTTAGAGTTGAAGACGATATTATCTGTATACAATTCATCAATGATACCCCAGAAGGCGCACTATCAGACGCGGCACAATGGCTGGACATAAAACACAGCACTGGCAGGAAAAACTCATTTTATTTTCTTGACTTGACAATGTATCACGACTCCGAACTTGGGTGGAGTCTATCGGTTTATTGTAAAGTCCACTAACAACTAAACGTATCTAAGGAGACCAATGAAGAAGAAGATGATTATCGAGATGGCTATTAGTGAATTGAAAGATTATGATTGGCTTAGTTTTCCCAAAGGAGATGGCGATATAGAATTCGTCGGCGATGATAACATTCCAGAAGCGGCAAAGTCGCTCGAATTGTCTCCTCTTGCGGTGAAAGCAATCCGTGATTCGCTTAACTATATGGGAAATGAAATTGTTAGTAGACTAGAGGAAGACCTCAAGGACATCTTTAAGAGAGTGTCATGAACGATCATTCCGACTTCAGACTTCTACGGTATCCACAGCCTAAGTGTTGTGCTACCTGCTCCGAGTGGCGCGTCACCGTCAAGGGGCGTGAAGTACACCCCGAAAGCGTGGCATGTCGTTTACAACCCGCTATGACGGGAATGTACATGACCAAGAAGGTGTGTGACTCATGGTGGTCTGAATACCTGAACAACCCCCTCACGGGCGGTCTGTATTATCAATTGCTAGAGCCGAATATGGTGTGAAACTAAGACGGAAATCCGGCGTCTAGCCCATCCGTTTTAGGGTACAGGCAGAGCGGCGTGAGAGCAAGTGTGTGGTGTGGGACAAGTGCGTAGTACCTTGATTGGATACTCTGCCTGTACCAACTTATTGAGGTGAAGCCATGAAAGTCTCAGAACTTAAAAAACTCATAGAATTCACTTTGGCGGATATGCAAAGATACTACACCATTCGTAACGCCGTGAGGATTTCATAATGACCGAAGAAAAACTATGTGAATTTTGCGGAAAGCCAGCAACGCTAGCTTTAGACCAGTTGGTGTTTTATTGCGATGAATGCAGGCATAAATATTGGCCTGAAATCATGCGTCTATGTAACGAGCGCGATGAACAGATTTTCACGGGCATTAAGAAGGAATTATGAAGTGATCGACGACTTGTGGTGCGGCTTCTTAATGGGGTGTGCTATCGGGTTCGATTTAGATTCCGATGACGTGGAGTCCATTCTTGAGAAGGTTGGTCTGTCTAAAGATAACTCCCTTACCGCCTGCCAATATGCCATTAAGGAATACGTTGGAGATATAGCGTGGTGGAGAGGCATCAGCGCCATTAGGGATAGGGCGGAAGGATAATACTCTATGAAAAGCATTTACTATCATCTACTGTGCTTATTTGGATTTCACGATAAATTGAAAGAATACCATTATACGCAATTTCAAACATTATATGCGTGTTCTCGTTGCGGAAAGTTATCGAAAGAGTCCGGCAGGATTCTCCAAAATTACCATCCAGGCGGTAAACCATGAAAGGCTCAAAATGACTGACGACTTGTGGTGCAATTTCTTGCTGAGATGTTTTCTTGTGTCTGCTATGAATCGAGATGCTGTGGAGGCCGTTCTTGAGAAGAGTGGCCTCTCAAAAGACAGCTCCCTTACCGCCTGTCAGTTTGCAATTATGGAAGATATTGGAGACGCAGCGTGGTGGAGGGGAATCAATTTTATTAGAGAAAGAACCGGAGGATAATCACTGCCACGGGCTTCTCCACGCTTCTGGCTCTTGATACCTTGAAGCGCCACTTGCCACACCCCGTTTAGTCCAACCCATTGCGGAAACCATTTCACTGTAATCGAATACTTCCTCGATCATTGTGTTTTCAAGTTCTACGATGCAGTCAATTACAGCTCTGATAGAGTCGCAAATTTGATCTTGCGCCACTTTGTTTATTTTGGGAACCGAGTAGACAACATGGTACTCGGTGCGTTGCTCTACAGTTGCTAACATTTCGCTTTCCAATTCAGCATCGTAACCCATCTCGAAACGAGGTTCTGTTTTTGCCTCAAGGATCGAATTGCTCATATATGCTTTCCACATATGGGTGAGAAAGTGCTTGCGGCCCATCTTGATCACTTTCTTGTCTTTGCGATGCTGTTCAACATCAACGTAATGTTCTGTCTCTGGTGTGATTACTCTATTGGTTACAATATCAACTTCTGTGGAAGCGCCTTGTTTAGTTTCTTTACAGTGTCCTTCAAATAAGTAACGATTATCGTCCGATAAAAGCATCTGATAAAATTCTGGTGAGTCTACCGATACCATTGTGCAACGATAATTCAACACCGAAGTCCATAAATATTTCAACACCATAATTTGCTTATCCACAGGAACTTGATACAGACTTATTCTAGCGTAGGTTTGCCACGGCGCTTTTTCTTCATACTGAACAGCAATAGTTAGCGTGGCTGGGTCGGGACTAAGCCCATAATCTGCCCCGATAACGGCTCTATAGCATTGCGCCTGTGGTACACGAATCGCGGCAGGCAATGTATTATTTGCAAAGTGCTCCTGTAGCGTCATATATGTATTTTTTGAAATATAAACATTATGCGTCCCCCATTTCACGACGCCTGATGGAAACGACCCCGCTGCCTCGTCGCCCCATTCTCCCTTAATTTGGGTGATATATTCGGGTGCGTCCTTACCACCATATTCGCGTTCGATTTCTTTACGATATTTGCGATCCACCAAAAATCGTGGATTACCAGTTAGCATGGAGAACTTGTGGCGCGACCAGTTCCGTGCACCTTCTTTGGTGGTATCTAATCTATAGAACGGTGTGCTACGAACACCGTTAGGAACACCAGCATACACCCATTTGCAATCAGGCATTGCACCAGCAAGACGAGAACGATGATTAAGAGAATTAGAATACTGGGTTTCATCAGAAAATACAAGACGAGGATGGATGCCTTGCATGTTTCTATCATCTCCTGCAATACCTTCAATACGACCATAGATGGTCAACCCAGTCTTAGTTGAAAGAGAAGGTGAATCGCCGCGTCTGCGGTCTATCACTAGAGATTTTGCAAAGGGCTGTTGGTCAATATCCATATACAACCGTTCAATCAATGGCGTCAGGTGAACTTGTGCTGGTGTGACTATTAAGATTTCTTCCTTCTTGTCTAGTTTTTCTTCTAATTGGCTAGGTAGATATGTTACAAGGTCTCTGAGGATTCTAGCTCTAAGACTAATGGTTTTACCAACATTACGCGAGGTACAGAGAAGGATGCGTTTTGAATTATCACAGAACATCGCTTTCTGCGGTATGGTCATTTCCATTGACAGGTCTGACTTAAAGAAAAATTGACCAAAAAGGAGTTGATCCAACAATATCATTCCGAGACTTAGCGCCTCGTCGTTTTCTTCTATTTTGTGTCTAGTCTTCATACTCCTATCGTACCACGAGTTATGTCAATACACAATAACTGGTTCAGTGGCGTACTAATATCCTATTGTGGTAGGTGAGGGAAGAGTGGTAAGATAACAGCAACGGCTGAGTAGGTGTGAGAGGTAACAGACCACGATGAATGATCGTCATGGCACTAATCTGGGGAAACGAGAACGACTGGCTAGAAAACGGCGTCGGCGCGGTGCGATGCTATCCAACGGTAGATGGTTCAAAGTCGGCTTGAAGCACCTAGATCGGGAGATCAGGAAGAGTCTGTCTGTGGCCGATGCCGGAAGGTCGGGGAACGACGCGCCCTAGAGTCTACCGGGTAGGTTCGTTCCCGCTTTTATTTACAAGGAGTTAATCAATGTCAAGAACATATAGTCGCCGTTGGTGTTTCGTGTGTGGTCGTGACATTTCTTCCGCAGGGTTGGCGTGGTACAACCATTGCATGAAGCACGTCCGTGAAGGGAAGATGAGAAAAGTAAATTTCACCAACAAGCTTTATAGAGACAGAATTGACTTCGAGATAATCAAGGGAATTAAGATTATCCCAATGCCTAAGAATCCGGCTTATCGGGTTACAGCGAAGGAATACGATAATGCCATGCGGAGGTACTACGCCAACTTACATGAAGAAGCACAATAATGGATACCTCAAAGGTAACTAAAGTATTCTTTGGCGCTAAGGGTGACGCTGAGTTAGTTGTCATGTTATTGAACCGCTGGCACTCGTCCAGGTGCAGTCATCCTGCGGTGGCAAACGAGGCCGAGGCGGTAGCAGACGCCTTTCAGCGCCACTCGGACGAAAGTCACCTATCTGACTTCGAGACGTGTGATGACTTGGCGTGCAGACTGGCGCTGATGCTGGAACAGGCGTATGGGTGGATTGACGACGACCTGTCAACCTACAACGAGGAACGACAATGAGATTCAAGTTAATGACCAAACCAGAGTCAGACACAAAACTCTTATCAGACGACAAGATTGAAGAGATATTGAGACATTACGAGAACGACTTTGGAGATCATCCAGAATATCGGTTTATGGCGAATAGAATAAAAGAGGTTCGCGGGGATGATGCGTACAAGAAGTATGTGGAATCGTTGGGCGCTGTTAATTTCTGGTTTGGTTCGGCGTGGTATTGTGAATACGCGGAATTTGTTAGATTCTGTCTGAACTCTCTTGGAAATGATATTGCCACATACTTTATTGATACGATTCTAAGCGAAGACGAGAAGTTGTCAAGTGATGCCGGACGCAGAGCGTGTAATACAATGTATTTCATTGATGAGTGTTATCATAAAAACATTCACATTCATGGACACGACAGATTATAATCTCCATCGTTTGATGCGCGACTTGTCTACTTATAATGAGGAACGACAATGAAGACAATTGCTAAAGCGGGTATTCTTTTGATGTTCATTGCTGTTGCCGGTTTTGTGCTACTTGCGCCTACACAACTCCTATCGGAAGTTCTAGCCGCAGTTGCCAGAGTATTTTTCGCCGTTCTGATTACAGCGTTTGGATTTTACATCGCCACCCGTGAAAAGGAATGACAGTGATGGACATCTACATTGCTATCTGCTGTGACCGTCACATTGATGAAGTAGTGAAAGTTTTTACTTCCCCTGAATTAGCAATTGAATACGCTAAAACATTCGCCACGAGTGGTGGTATCTGGAACGAGAAAACAGATATTGAAGAAAGTTTGACTGACTCGATGATTCGTTCAGGCTGTCTATATTACGCCACATACTCCCCTGAAGGGGATAGTGTCCGTGTTGAAAAGAGCGTATTAGACCCATTGGTGTAAAGATTCGTGAGGAGTGACAGTGACTATCCAATACACTAGAGACAAAGAGGGTGTTATCAAATCGGTATTTGATACTGCCGGTGTTGCTCTAAATGAGCTGGCATGTGTCCGCAAGGCAATGTTTGTCTCTGCCGATTTGCGGGGACAGTATCTTAAAGACCCCTACAGCATCCACAATGACCTTGAGATTATGGAACAGCACATCCAGAGTCAGATCGGCGCATTGGAACAAGAGATTATCCTCTACCGACGACTGGTGCATGATATTCAGGAAGAACTAAAATGACCGATCTTTTCACCTTTGCGACTATTGAAATTTTCATAGCTGGGGTCATTATCTCCGCGATTAACAAACGAGACGATAAAAACGTGTCTTATTTTGACGCTGGATGTTTGTTCATAATGTCTTTTGTTATCATTGAAATTCTCCTTCTTGCGCTTATTGGTGTTCTTTATCTATTGGGGTTAGTGGAACGTGGTTAGTCATCATCGTCTGCTAGTTCTTCTTCCAACTGACGCTTCGTTAATTTCTGGATTCCCCCGGCTTTCTCTAATTCACTAAAGAGAAACTTCTGATAATTCGCTTGGCTAATATATATCTCTCCTTTACATTTCGGACAAATCGTCTGGAAACTCCATTTAATCTCATAGGCAAAAGCGTACAGGATGTGTCCCATTCTCAGTTCTATTCGCGCCTCTTGTGCTAGACAATGAGGACACACGATAGCAATAGCGCGTTTGTAGATGAACTCTTTCGCCTCTTTGTGTATGGTAGGGAAGTACAATTCCAATTCAGACTCTTGTTCGGTAAGATTAGACTTCCGGTCGATTCTCAAAGATGCTGCTAGTTGACGTGCTTCCCCTGAGAGGGATTTGGCGCTATCCGAGACGTATTTAATATCCTGTGGCGATGCAGTGCCCAGAACCATAAGTGCAGCCTTCCGGTTAGCCAATTCACTCAACACGTTCAGTTCGGCCAGGGTCTTTAGTTGTTCTCGGTCGGTGGTCGTTACGGTAGACTCGTCAAAGTCATCTAGCAGTTCTTTAAGGCGCTCTGCCACGAGTTTGTTGAACTGGTCTAGGTCAATGTCCAATGAAGGTGTGCTGCGAGGCCGTTTGCCGCCACGGTCTTTGACAGGTTCTTCTTCTAGGTCTTCTAGTTCATCGTCTAAATCAGTCATCAGCGATCCTTGTTAAGATGACGTTTTACCACATCTATAAAATTGCGTTGAATGGGATTCCCAGATTCGGCGGATTCAACATTAAAGGTAACAGCGCCTCTAAATGTTCTATAGTAAAACGTAACGACATCGAATCTTGCCTTCCTAAGTATATACTCTATCTTAGAAATCCTTTTATAACAATCACTACCTTCATAAGTGATTGACTTGGGATTGTTATCTACTTCTCCACAAGTAGTCATTATCCCGCGCCCGCGAATTGTTTTATAGTATCTCATTTTATTAGTCATACATCATTCTCTCATGCGTGCATTTTACCACAATTTACATAATGAATACGCGGGCGCATTAGCAAAACAAAAAGCGACACGGGTTAGGTGTCGCTCTTGGTAGATGTTCAGTTATCACTCTTTGGCGAAGTCGGAGATCAAGTTTGGTGTAGCCACATCAAAGCCAACGCAATCCAGCATACCGGCATCGTTTTGATCCGCAATCGAGAATTCGGTAGAGGTCATCCCCACGATAACCAGCTTCGCTGGAATACCCATCTTCTGACGATATTCTTGAAGCGCCTGAACGGGATGAATGCTCCCGGCCCAGGTCTCCGAATCCGTGTACACGGCAAATACGTCGATCTTCATCTTGTTCTGCAAGGCGTAGATCATCGGCAACGCGCAGTCCGTTCCGCCAAATGGAAGTCCTGACAACTTGCGAATCACATCGTCAAGACGCTGACGCTTAGAGATGTCGATGGTTGAGATACCGCTTTCGTTTCCCCACCCTCCACGGCCAGACTTCGTGCCACTAAAGTTCGTTCCTGCGCTAGAGAAGATAGTTGTTACGGTATTATCTTCAACCGCTGAAGTCACCAGCGACATTGCTGCCGAACCGATACGTGGTGTAATCCCCGGCATACCAGAGATAACACCACCTTCCATCGACCCAGACACATCCAGCGCCAGCATGAAATTCTTGCCTGTTGGCTCGACATTGCCGAATGCGGCGTAGAATGCACCATCCAGCGCATCTACCACCTTCGTTACAGGCGTCCACGTATTGCTACCTCGTTCACCGTGTCCCTGTTCATAGGTCTTCAGCGCAACCAAGACCTGTAGCGGGTGAACGCGAGACTTGCGAAGGCGCTCTGAATCTGCCAGTTGCGCCACGACTTTCTTTGTCCCGTCTGACATCGGCGCAATCACACCCACGCGGGTCATCGTTGCCAGGTTACGGATCATTGCCATCATTGGCATATCTTGGAGTAACGCTTCCCACACTTCTGGCTCATTCAACCATTGCGTTGGAATAGCCTCACGTGGCAATCGGTAGTCTGTGATGATCAGAACGGCATCGTGCTTGTTATCTACCTTCTTGATTGCCTCAACTGCACTAATAACCAGTGGAATATCTCTGTATGGCTCGCCTACGAAGCCGTCTACAATCCACTTATAGATAGCGCGATGTTCCTCTGAGGCAGGAGTAGGGTGAGACAATCGCAATAGATCGGCGTGTGTCCATCCTTCGCGCTGCTGGTACTTGACGGCCTGATATGCCAAGTCCTTCGGCGTCTTCGCGCTGTACCATGCACCAACGGCATTCCGCAGGCCACGCCCCCATCCACGGAACTGTTGCACATATTCCGCGAATGTAAACAGGTGTGTGCCCGTGCGCGCTACGGACGGCAAGGCGTCCAGCGCAACCTTGCGTGTCTCAGTGTTACCCGTTCCAGCGCACATTGCCAAAACGAACAGCGCCGGGTCGTTCTTTGGCGCACGTCCTGCATCGCTGATTTCCACAACACGATTTACCACGCGCACACCATCAATAGCGATGCAACGCGCTACGGCTTGTGCATTATCGGCAACCAGCTTGTGTTCACCGATGTAATACGTTCCTCCCTCTGCGCCCAATACAAGAAACCTGTCCAGGCGCTTCCAGTCATCTACAGCGAATGAAAATCCGCCCGCGCTGTTGGCGACCATCGCCTTGCCAAGAATCGGCTCTGATTGCGGTGTTCTCTTAGTCGAAACTGCCTTGTATGCCCCTGTAGCCATTTCCTGCCTCCTGTGAGTGTAAACAAAAAGAGCGAACAGATCACGCGATCCGCTCGCTCTTATAGTTCGGTAGGTTGAACAAGTTGGTGTTAGACGGGGTTTATCATTGTAGGAGATAACCGTCCGACTTCGGCTCAACCATAATTCCGAGCGGATAAGTTTATGTCCATGCGACTTTTTTGGATGAGAACACACGAACGACGACCCGCTACTTCTTTGTTAATTCATGGTGAACAAGTTATAGCCCAGAGAATGTGGGTGCGACCCCACACTATCCCGAAGGATAGTTCATACCAGATAACTCTGAACTGTCGGCTCACCACTATGCTTGCTGGACAGGGATCGAACCTGTGACCTCACTCCCCAAAGAGATAACGAACTATCCTGCGACCCATTGCTGGATAAGTTATGGCAGTCCGCAGTTTGCGCTCTGCCGCTGAGCTACCAGCAAGCATCTATCATTTTACTACAAATCAACTGTTTTACAATAGTACCGTGCTCCTAGATACGGAGATAGACTTTCCACGCTTCTGGGACTTCTCCCGCCATCACTAAATAGTTCGTGCGTGGTGTGCGTGGCTCAAAGTCCTTGTTAAAGAACTTCATCCCTGCATCGTGCATCGTTCGGTTGGCCTTTTTTCGGTTACAGCGTTCACAAGAGCAAATGCAATTACTCCAACTAGAAGCACGAATGCCTTGCAAGCGACATATCTCGACAGGAATGATGTGATCAATTGTGGAATTCTCGCGGGATAATTTAGCGCCACAATATTGACAAGTGTAATTATCCCTAGCGAATACTCCCCGTCTACTCCATGTCATCTTGCGCCTCGGCACATTACGATAATAACGTAATCTTAACACAGAAGGCATGGGAATGGTTACGCTTGGCGAACGTAATACTCTCTCAGGTACAGTCTCCAATACATCTACCTTATCGTTCATCAGAAGCGATAGGATACGTTGCAGATTCACCGTTTTAAGGGGTTGCATGTCGGCATTTAGTAAGAGCGCCGTAATCATTGTAAATCCTTTCAGGAAAAAGTGTACCCGCGCCCGAATTTGCATCGGGACTCTCTACTTTAGGACAGTAGCATGTTATCTGTTACACCACGCGGGCTAGAGGCGATGACGGTGCTTGCACCCGTGTTGATGGTATTTGCAGTACCATTCCTATCTATCTCGGACACATCGCCATTAGCACTCCCTTGTCGAATCGAACGACACTACCCGGTTCCAGAGACCAGTGCATTTACCGACTATGCTAAGGGAGTAAGGTAGGGCTGTGGTGAGTCGAACACCCTCTGAGCACTTCATAGGAGTGCTGTCTACTACCGGCAGACGCCAGCCCCGTGTGTGCCGCCCGTGGCGCTTGCATCCACGTCCCCTGCTCTTCGGACAGGTGCTAGGCTATCTCAGCTAGAGCGGCGTAGTGCCTGTTATCTGAGTTGAACAGATGTCTCGAAGATGTAAGCTTCGCATACTTCCGTTGTACGAAACAGGCATAGTAGGATGTGCGAGACTTGAACTCGCGTCGGCACTTAGAGAGAGTGTAGTCCTACCACTAGACGAACATCCCGTGAGTGGGCATGGTGAGAGTTGAACTCACACGGATTTCTCCACTGGTTCCTAAGACCAGCGCGGCTGCGATTACGCCACATGCCCATAGGCTCCTACCCGTGGAATTGCACCACGACCTCGCTGCTTAACAGGCAGCCGCACTGCTTTTATGCTAGGTAGGAATATCAGCACCGCTGACAGGACTCGAACCTGCATCATGCTTGTTCCGAAGACAAGCGGAGTTCCAATTCTCCAACAGCGGCATCTTAATACCCGCACTACGAGTTAAACGTAGTTTTCCGACATATCAGATCGGCACACTCAATCGGAGTGTTATACGGGTGTCAAGGCTGAGGCGGCACGGCTCGAACGTGCAATTTATCCCGCATCCAAAGTGCGGTGCGTCTACCAATTCCGCTACGCCTCAATGTTATAAGGTCGGGGTGGCGAAGAGTCGAACTCGCAAGATTACCTGACCCCAAATCAGGTGGCCTTCCAATTAGCCCTCACCCCGAAACAGTGCTTCCACCCGGCCTCGAACCGAGATGTGCAGATTAAAAGTCTGCCCCGTTACCAATTACGGACATGGAAGCGTGTGGGTCGCCGGGAACTCGAAGCCCGCTCTACGGTTTAAGAGACCGTTGCATCTACCGTCAATGCTTGCAACCCAGAGAGGGGAGTGCGGGATTTGAACTCGCTTTCGGCTCATCACCGATTATCCGCTTTCAGGGCGGATTACCAACGCCAACGGCAGACTCCCCGTTATAGTGACGCTATGCGGACTCGAACCGCAGTGAAGAGATTGAAGGTCTCTCATCCTGGCCGCTAGATGATAGCGCCATTATAGAAGTCCGGCAGATTTTGGCGTTCTGATGGTAGCCTCACCTTTAGCCCCGAACTTCTAAGGGGTGAATGGAGGAACTTGCAGCCTCTTCAAGATGCTCCACAGGCATCCGCCTCACTATTCGGCTTCATTCACCATATAGGCTGAGGATAAGGGAATCGAACCCTCGCTGGCTTTCACCATGACGGTTTAGCAAACCGCTCCGACGAACCAACATTCGGCTATCCTCAATCGTGTACCCTCGGTCGGATGTGCGCCGACGATCTTCGCCTTCGCAGAGCGACGTGTTCTCTACTCCACCACGAGGGTATGGTAGCGGGAGTGGAGGTCGAATCCACCTGACCTTTTACGGTCTCAGGTTATGGGCCTGGTCTCTGATACACCGGTCGAGTTTCCCGCAGTCTCCCTGACAGGGGTCGAACCTGCATAGCTCGATGGTAGAAACATCGCATTCGTCCAATTGAACTACAGGGAGATGTTTCTGTAATTCTTCTGCAATCTAGCGTGCCTTTTTCTGTGACAGTTTGAGCATCTAACTTCACACTTCTTTATTTCTTCTAGAATTTCGTTTACAGAACCATGATTTATCATGGGGTTAATTCCCGAATCTTTTCCCATAACATGATCGAAGTCCAGCACGACCGGATCGGATTCTCCGCAATCAACACATGGATGATCTGCAAGATATTCCAGTATCAATTTATGATTTCTATCCCTAGTGATCTCGTTTGACTTGTGCGCCCTCTCCTTGTAGGGATTCGGGTTTCTTTTATAGTGATCTCTCGTAAGTTCCGATTGGCATATCTTACAATGAGACTGTCTGCGAATACCGATGTTTTTCCAGTTAAAGTCTGTATCGTCTTTCTCTTTATTGCATCTTGAGCATGTCTTTTTCATGAAAGCATTATAAATCTTCGTTCTCCAAAAGTCAATGTATATTTTGGAATTATGGCACAGGTGGGTGGACTCGAACCACCATCAGCACGATTTGGAGTCGTACCCGTCACCGTTCCGTTCACCTGTATTTTAGTGCCGCAGGCGCGATTTGAACGCGCACACCCAACCGGGCAGACTTTTTGAGAGTCCTCTGTCATACCGTTGCATACTGTGGCGTGTGGAGGATGCGGAAAACGATTCCGCCTGATTTTCTCATTGCAAGTGAGACGGCCACCCCTAGCAGCCCCATCCCCCAAGTGAGCAGTGAGTGAGTCGAACACTCCGTACCGAAGTACACGGGTTTACAATCCGCCCCAACAAACCGATAGTTGGCTACTGCCCATTGATCCGCGACACAGAATCGAACTGTGTTCTACCCGTTTACAAAACGGGGCATTACCATATATGCTATCGCGGAGAGCGGGAGGCCAGATTTGAACTGGTCATCTTCTGCTTGGAAGGCAGACGATCTACCGAATTGATCTACTCCCGCATCAATAACTCTTTCCTTGTTTGTATCTTTTTCTTCTTTCGCTCCTGCCGTTCCCTTTATTTTTGATCATGTATGTTGGCGTCTGAGCATCACAGTTTGGACATATCAATCTAAGATTATCTGGTCTATCATCATATGGATTGCCGTTTATATGATCTACGACAAGAGGGATTTCAACGCCATTCCATATATCGTTATTGCATATCACACATTTGTGATCTCTTGTTGATAGAATTATTCTTCTTACCACTCCTGGAGTAATGTGCTGTCCCTCCATCATTCTATGAACAGCATCCCGCTTCTTTGCTTCAGCAGCACATTTCCTTGAACAAAATCTCTTTGAGAACCATCTTCTTTCTTCTTTTCCGCAAATTTCGCAAACCCCAACTATAGGGTGTTTTCTTCTCCCCCCGTGAGAATTGTTATAAGATGCCGAACATGATTGATTACAAAAGCTTTTATTTCCGAAAACGGTCTTACCACAATTTTTGCACGGTCTATCGTGTTCATGGGCCTTGATATGCTTGGACAATGAATACCTAGAAATATATCTGCCACAGATATGACACTCAAGTTTTTCAGAACCACAGTGGGCCTTGTGACCACACAGTGCTCTAATAGATAAAAACTCAGACCCACACACATTACATTTCATATCCGACTCCTAGTTTTGAGAGTAGTATGCCATACTTTCGTGTATATGTCAATGTTCAAGTGTATAAGTCGGATGAGAGCCGCACTCCGAGATCGAATCGGACTCAGAACTCCTTACGAAGAAGTCGCATCGCCTTTGATGCTTGAGCGGCGTCATATTCAGTTGTTAAGGAATGGCTGTTTCTCTATGAGGGTACAGCCATCGAAACCTATGCAGGTCTCAAACTTTAAGTGAGAGACAGTCGGGACTGGGAGAGTCGAACTCCCACGAGCTAGGCTCAGATGCTCTTAAGGCATCGGCGGCTACCATTACGCCAAGTCCCGTCAATCCGACACCGAGGGTTGAACTCGGACTTCTACGATACCAACGTAGCGCACTGCCTGTTATGCTATATCGGAACAATAAGGCGCGGGTCATGGGTAACGATCCCACTGCTTATGGCTTGACAAGCCATCGGCTCTACCTTTTGCCTTCACCCGCATAAAGAAAAACCCCTTGCGCCTTCTCGGTTCGCAAGGGGTATAGTAACCCACTACTTCAATGCGAACCCGTCTCTAAGTATCCTCGTGACGTGGCGCGGCGAACCAAGTCCCTGTTGAGGGATTTGTGACCAACGTATTCGGCGATAAGACATATTGCTGTTTCATTACACCCAAATCCTAATCCCGTAAAACTTACCCATTGTCATGATGCCAAATTCAAACTTGGGATAGTACGGGAATTTGTCAACGCTCTTTTTGCATCTTGAACAGATAGCGCCACGCCCTGCACTGGTGTGTGCTACGTTCCATTTATGAAATCCAAGTTTACAAATCATAGTTAGATTATACTTGTTTCGGACTCAAAGTCAACCGTACCAAAGTCCTACTGTAATAGTTTCTCTAAATCATATACTCCAATGATTTCAACGTCTTCTGGCAGAATTGGTCTAGTGATGATGACCGCAGGTTCTTCTTGGTGATAGTTGACAGTCATATGATTGTTGTCATTTATTATAACCCCACTATGCGTAACGTCGATATGATCGTCACCCCTCGCCCGAAGAATATCTCCCTCGTCATATATGACGCCCAGTTTAACAATAGTAAAACAACCCTTACTAGAGACTTGGAAGATGATATTCCCGATATGGGATATTCCGACAGGGTTCTCAGTCCAGAGCCAGATACCCCATAGAGGGTCTGGGAGGGTTCCATACTTTTGAAGATGTGCCAACCCCTCATTCCGTATAATGTACGGGATTATCCCCTGCTCTCTGATCTTTAGAGCACATACAATGGATGTATAATGATACCCCCTCATCACGCCTATTCCGCTCTTTTGCGTCCTATAAAGTACGCACACGACTTTTCCATCTCTGCCGACAAATACAGCCAACGCTCATTGTCGGCATCGTAGACCTTAGCGTTAAACGGCTCTGTCACCCATTCGCATTCCAGTTCCTCAAAGTCCACACATAGCAACCTTAAAGCAGGCACAGAGAAGCGCCAGTAATCCTCTGGGTACTGATGATACTCCCATTGGAATGGAACGGCAAGGATTAGCAGCCCTCCTGGTTGCAGAGTCCGATACAACTCCTTGATAGCCTTCCACGGGTCTTTACAGTGTTCCAGGACATCAAGGCAAATGTACGTTCCAACGGCGTCCGGTTTGACGTGAGGCATGTCTGTGATGTCTGCAACGACGTTAGCCCGTTCGTCCATGTCCATCGTGATCCGGTGAACCCCCTCCCAGTCTATGTAGTCCATGCCGCCAATATCGACAACTGGTTCTTTGGGGGAATACTCTTTGAATACTCTCGTTACTAACTCATACGTGGATGGTCGCATAGAATCCTTAGAGATATTCGGCCTTCCACCGAATTGGCGGTGTCATTATCTTTTACCGCTTCCTTAACGGTCGATCCAATTCTGGACTTAGTCATTCCCAATGACCGTTAAAGTTGGGCATCATACCCCGACTGGTTACGGGGGCTATGGGCTTGCCCGTTTTATGGAGTAAAACATCGTGTTAAGATGCCGGTTACACTATCCGGCTCGGATTACCTTTGTGGCTGGATGTCAGGCTAACATCACTAATCGCTGTATTCCACGGCTACGCCGATTTGTTTCATGGGACAAAATCCCGCGAGAACAGTAGTGGAAACACCTAAGCCAACTTCTCATCCGATGCGATAGAGTAGACGAATTGCTATGCGACTCTCGAAGACGCTAGGCGATCCCGCTACTCTTATTTCCAGAGTCTCCCCATGACGTATAGTCGGGGGTGCAAAGTCCGTAGTTACTCCTCATGGCTCTCTCTGGTCTTCGGCTGCACATTTACATTTTACACTAAAACACTTCAAACGCGCAATATGACTTTACTCCTATGACAGTTGACGTAAATTGGACATAACTAGTGCGCGGGCGGACTGGCAAATTGACCCTGCGGTACTATTGACATTCATATCGGATCGGATTATGATACTTACGATTCATGGTTCCCTCCTTGTGCGGGCCGGGTGCAGTCAATTAGAAGCGCGTTGGGACTGCACCCGGCAAAGCGGTACTACCTTCCCATTGTCTCTCCATTGTAAAAATGATAAGATTAAACATCTTTTTAGGGATAAAATGATGTGGGTATATCTTCCAGAAGAAATAACGTCCTCAGCTTGTGCAGTGGAGTCGGAATGCTTGACATTGGATACCGACTTGCTTGCAGAAACGCTCGAACAATCTGCTATGTGGAGATCGAAGCCTTTGCCCAAGCGGTCTTGGTTGCGCGTATTAAAGACGGTCTCTTGGATGATGCCCCTCTATGGTCAGACCTTAAAACATTCGATTGCCAACCGTGGCGTGGAACAGTGGATACGGTTATTGGAGGATTCCCTTGCCAACCCTTCTCTAACGCTGGTCGAAAGCAAGGAACAGCTGATCCCAGACATCTCTGGCCCTACATCTCCCACGTCATTAAAGAGATACAACCCTCTGAGTGCTTCTTTGAGAATGTCGATGGACTCCTATCAACACAGTCTCCCGATGGACGATATGCCTACGAAATTGTCCAACAAGACTTACGAGACATGGGTTACGAAGTTGAGGCAGGACTATTCTCTGCGAATCAGGTTGGCGCACCCCACAGACGAGTCAGGCTCTTTATATTGGCGTACTCCCAATCAACAAGAACCAGGGATCAACGAAGAACGACTAGAGGGCGATCTTGGACACAGGATGTACGACAAGGAGACGGGCAGACTAGCACAGGTTGGTCTAACGCAACAGGCTCGCATCTGGAGGACTCCAGATGCGAATATGGGGAATCGGGGTCAGAAGTCACAGGACTCCTACGAGGACAGCCTGGAGAACGGGACACACGCCTTGAATCTGAACGACCAAGTAGAACATCTATGGTCGAGTCCAAGAGTATCCAGCGCGAATGGAAGTTCGGAGAAGGAACGTCTGCTTGGGAATCCCAAGCAGAGACTAGAGACGCAAGCGGCAATATGGATGACTCCTTCCAGTCTCGACTGGAAGGACACGGGGTTGACCGAGAACGTTCCTACCAACTCCCTGCTTGGCCGCCAAGTCCAACGAGTACCGATGAATGGCGGGAAATCCTCGAAAGAGACTCGACGGTTGAACCCGCGATTCGCAGAGTGGTTGATGGGATGGATACCAAACTGGACACATCCATCTATGCCTATTCACAAGACAGACTTAGAGCGATTGGAAACGGAGTGGTTCCATATACGGTTGCGCTTGCTTACGAGGTACTTTCCAGAAGAATAAAAAATTAACGGGACTCATTTCCCATTGTGTCACATTCCCATTGATGATAGACTAATCCCGCAGCGTTGGCGTACCGGGTCATCCTGAAGCACGTGTAACTTGATTTCCTTGTACCCTTCGCTGTTTTATTATGTCAAATCGTAACCCAATCGTAATTCTAGTACCTAAGTAATCTTGCGCTTCAATAAAACCTATTGTAAACTTATTCATAGGGAAACAAGCCGTAACTAAGGGGAGGTATGAATATCAGCGAACTAGACTAGCATAATTAAAGGTCATAGTTCGCTGTTCTGTTGCGGATTGGTATTAAAGGTGGTGAGGAAAGTGTATCTATGGCATAACGATAGGTATTGGTCGCTGGCTATGGCGGGTATCAAGCCAGTATTAACAGGTACGGTGATAGGCTCAGTAGTGTTGCAATTCCCAGGAGAGAAAGAGTTCGTTATCACTGGCAATGAGGCGCAGGCGGTAATCGAATATGCTCTCAGGAACAATGTTAGCGCCATTAGGGTAAATGGAAACGGAAAGAGTCACGAAGAACCAGTACAGATTAAGAATGGCGATAAGCCCAGAAAGAGAAAAATAGACCCCATAAAACTTGAGAAAATGAGCAAGAGCCAAAGTGTTCTGATGTCAAACTGGTGGGCCGACCATCCAGAACGATGGTCTGAGAAACGAAAAAAAGCATCAGGAATAGCAGTCAAGTAATGTGACACGGACGGGACAACCACCGTCTGTGTTTTATTTCACAGAGACCATTACCATAGTACCATCGACTTTAATTATGTGCGGGTGTAACATAATCCTATCTTGAGCTGATAGGAGTGTGTGGAATGGGATACATTATTGACAGCGACCCTCAGAAGTCACAGAACTATGCCAGAAACGTCAAACGGGCGTCTACGGTTATTTACGTTGGAGGCGTTCTGTTTGCTGAGGTGATGTTCCTGTGGTTTCTGGAAAGCGCCTTTGATAGCCTAATTGTCGGCCTATTTGCCGCCTTTGGCGCTGTAATGGTCGGTATCAGCGGTATTGTGTTCCTGTATGCCAAAGAGCACTGGTTTGCCGATGGTCTACATGAGAAGCTTGGATACACCTTCTGGGCTATCGACATCGCAATGCTGGCGCTAAATACCCTGGTAGCGTTTGAAGTGGCTGGAAAGTTGGACACCGCCTCAGCGCCAATTGTCGGGGAAGTTTTGAATGTGTGGCGTTCGGTGTCCCCTGCCACTCCACTGATCGTAATTTCGATGTGGGCTATCCTTAGAGCAACCTCCCCTGAGATGGAACTTCAAAAGTCTCATAATAAGTCAATGGCGCGTCTGATTAAATACCATGCTGAACAATTAGAAAAAGAGGCCATGAATTCGCCGGAGGCCAAGCGTATTATCGCCTCTGCCGCTCAGGAATTGACGGTCAAAAATGCACGTCTATTGACGGGTGAAAACATCACGGCGGGCGGTAAAAAGATGCAGGGAATACCAATGGCGCAAGTCATTGAAATGAATAGCGATGGTGTTCCACTATCGGAATTGGTAACAGACGAAGAAGTACGGGAGAACGGACGCCGCCCAAAATCAAGAGGGTAGCGTGTCGAAAGAATGAAATTACGGCACAACCGATGTATAGCCTGGATTGTGCCGTAAATGTTCCGAACGAGATTACCGCCATTGAAATCACGCCAATCAATAGCGTTTTAACATCTACAAAGTGGCGATATGAGGTGCAAAAGAATGGACAATACTGGCAGTGGAGAGCCGGAAGTAGAGACAACAGAACAGCGAGATATGGTGGTAAATTCGACGCCCTACCCACCCAAAGGAAGAAAGAGTACCGTAAAAACAAGGCGCGCAGGAAGACCGAGAAAAAGCCAATCGCCGCCAACCAAAGATGAGGCGCTAAGTTTATTGGCATCAGCTTTAATGTACTGTGTTGATGCAGGAATTAAGTTTGGAGCCAAGAGTACCGATACTGGCATAATACTGGTAATGAACGGGATTTCCTGCTCAACAGACAACGGAAGTTTGGCGTTTTCAAGTACGATTACCGATATTCCAGAATTTACGGCAACTGTGTCATAAGGTTGCCGTTTTTCCATCCGGTACTTATTACCCATTGCCTTAAAAGGTATAGTTGCCGTAAAATGGAAGAACAGGAGGAAAAGCAGGTGGACGAAATCTACTGGTATTCAGACGGAGGGCTTTTGGCTCAGGTAAAAGTTCTGTATCATCACCACTATTCAGAGGGCATGGTTAGAGTTGAAACTGCATTTGGGGAACATTATATTAAAAGGAGCCTACTAATTCCGATTAAGACTGATGTTTTATCAACCGGATTTGCCCCATATGCTCCTACCACCACAGGAGATTCCACAAGATGAAAAAAGTGACTACTCGCCAAAAGATTGAAGATATTACAGCCAAATACATACTGAGCGACATTCTTGACGAATGGCAGAAGGAAGAATTGAGGCTGGCGCTACAGGCAGCATATCGGGCTGGACAGAAATCTGTAAAGAATCAGATTGAAGACATATTCACTGAGGCCAATGCCAAGAAATGAAACGACTTATCATTCGATTTGAGAACCATTGGCGAGTATGGCGCACCACCAGACGGCAATGGTTCCACCTAACCATTCTTGGCGTAACAATTCTGAGCGTGACAGTTGACAGAAAGTACACGTCCCTTGAGGTTTTCAACTTCGATATTATGGTAATTCCAGACCTTGAAAATAAGAAGGAATTACCATAATTCTTGGGTTAATTTTGGGATAAGGGATTCGTTTTCTGTGAAATCTGACTCGATTATTCCAGAAATAAAACGGCAGATTACGGCACTTTCCTCAAAGAAACAACGGCCTGTAGCGGTCAAGATGTCAGAACGAACATGGTCATTGCTTGAAATCAACGAATTGGCGTCATACTTCGGTGACGTGGATGCTAACAGGCGTAGAGTGTGTGATCTTCCAGTGATGTTTGATAATGCGCTCCCTCAAGGGTATGCTTTAGTTTACGTTCATTACGCCACGGCAGAGGTGTTTTCGTATTAAAAAGTATGATACCGTAATTAAAAAGAATAAGTGGGTAAATTTTGGGAATGGCCCACTGCGGGTCAGGCCAAATCCGTCTAGGACTTACGGAATATGTAGAGGTAAGGTTCACAAAATAGAAGAGTTTCGCCAGATTGAGGAATTATACGATGGATTGTGTGGATGGTGCAGGTGGTACGAAAACGACACCGAGGCCGACCAAACAAAGAACAACAAGCGCGGACGCGATCCACTGACATTTGCAGGAGGACTATAAAGATGGGCTGGCGGGACGATGATGACAATTATTCGCAAGAGTCAAGTTGGCCTGTTGGCAAAAGGGCATCGTCGGGGAAACTCCTAGAGGGGTTCTTTAATGGAGTCCAGGCTAAGGCTGGTATTGAATTGTACTATCGCGGTCTTCAAGATGAATATGAGCCTGGCCGCAATGATGAGAAGGCGTGGAGTAAAGCCCAGAGAGAGGTTGATAAAGAGGTCGATAGGGCATATAAGTCATACCGAGACAACATCGATCCCAACGTGTCCCGTGGCGCGGTTGAGCAGCGTTTTAGAGAATCCTTTGAAAATATTATCGATCAGTCTTATTCAGAGATTGCCTTTGAAGACCTGATGTACGAAATGCGCGAGACGGCTAAGGCGCAGCGCGAGATGTTTGAGGAGTACGCCAAGAGTTCCAGAACGCAGCGCGAGCGCACCGAGCGGGCCGAGCGTAAGGCGGCTGATGAAAATAAGCGCCAAGCACGCAAATACATAGCAAGTAAAGCGTGGGATATTCTTAGCAGGGCGGGCGTCAGAGAGCGAGACATCGGTGGGTACGCTCATTCCAGTTATGGGGTATCAGGTGGATTGGCATACTATGTCGATAGGGACAATGGACAGTATCATTACTTTAACGACGATGGCAGTGAGGCAGGTATTCAGGGCTTGTTAGACGCGGGAATGATAAGCAGTTCAGACCTTTCAGGAGAATGACATTGAATTGTGGAATAAAAGGGGGTCGCCATGAAGAGGGAAATTACCGTTAAGGTGTGCGACTTGCCAGAAGGCTACTACAAAGGACGCCTATCTGAGATGGTGGTTAATTCTGACGTTCGCGTGTGGGTAGTTGCGGAGGAGGGCAGCATCGGGGACTGGGCTGCATACATAGGTTGGCCTCAGTTTAACGAGATCAGACCTGAATGCCGTTCGCCAGAGGTAATGTACTACACCACCAGCCACAGACTCCCAGAAGACGTTATGGCGCTAGGTGATAAATTATCCCGCGAAGAAGCCGTGGCGCTATTCCCAGACTTCAACGATTTGTGTCCAGCGGGGTACAGACACTAAACATAAATCGGACATAACTGGTTCAGTGGCGTACTAAATGCTTGTTATCACTTTCCATAATCTATCTGACGGTCAGCCTGTCTCAGACTACGAGTACAGTGTCTATATCAACCGTCGCCTAATCGAGACCGGTATCGTCTCAGGCCACACCAGGGCAGAGGGTTGGCGGGAGCTAATCGAACGCCTGCTTGACGAGACAGAACCAAAGAGAGACACGCTATGACACTTGAACAAATTCTCGAATATATACAAGAGTACGGTTGGAAGTTCATCATCCGAACAGAGAACAATGAATACAAGATGTCCATCATCAGACCGGAATGGCCGACTGGATTGTACAACTCGATTGCCGTACCAACATTTACAGGGAAGACGGTTCTGGACGCTGCTAATAAGGCATATCAATACATCATCGAATATTGGAATAAGTGATATATGATTATCGGCTTCACTGGCTCTCGCCACGGGATGACTCAGGCACAGAAAGATGCCTTAAAGTCTGTCTTGCGCGTGTTTGAACCATCCGAAGTTCACCACGGCCTCTGTGTTGGCGCTGATGAGCAATTCCATCACATCGTTCGTGGTCTATTTACATCCTGCCGTGTCATCGGCCATCCGCCCGCTAATACCTTAAAGATGGCTAGTATCTCGTCTCAGTGCGACCACGTACTCCACCCAGAACCATACCTAAACCGCGACCGCGCTATCGTTGACGCCTGCAACACTTTAATCGCCACTCCCGGCACTCACACCGCTATCCCTCACTCCGGCACGTGGTACACTATCCAGTACGCCCGTAAGTGCGGAGTAACAGCCTATATCATTTACCCTAACGGGAGGACACAACTATGAGCACGCGAGATATGGAAAAAGAGTACGCATTTGTTAGGCATTTGTGCTCAGAATATGAGACCGAACTCGCACAACTACGCGCCCGCATCGCCGAACTGGAAAACTATCAGTCTATCTTCAAGGACAGCGAGACGCGCCGATTCAAAGAGGAACGAGACGAAGCCCGTCCACAGCGCGACAATACTGAACATCAATTACACCTTGCCAACGACGAATTGGCTACCATTCAGGCAAAGGTCAAGGCCACTTATATCAAAGATATAGTTCCCAACCTCGACAAGATGATTGCCCAGACAGAAAACAAACTATGAATACCACTTCTCAGAAGCCCTACTCATCACTTCAAGACGCCATTCAACAGCAATCTTCTGGTGATCCCTCCGGCTTTATTTGCCCCCACTGTACGCACTATAAGGGCAATATCTCATGTTCCGCCAATATCTTTATCGCTTTTATTGGCGCTGACCTGTCTAACTGTAAGTTGTTCAAGCCGAAACAATTAGAATAACTTAGGAGAACACAACTATGACAACGCCTTCTCAAGCATCCATACAACAAGCAGAAAAACTGTACTTAGAACACATTATAGGAAAACCCTTCTTGAAAGACGACCTAGTTACCGCTATCGCCACAGCCCTAGACGATGTATTCATAGACGGACAAGAGTCAATGAGAACAGACCTACTCCTTAAAAGAGTCGCCAATGTAGCACGGCAATTATCAGACGATGACCTTAAGGCTGTGCAAGAATACGCCGACTATATGCTGAAACATAGCAAATAATAATGGAACTATCCCGCCATTGGTGTATGCCCTCTATCTGGACATTCTCTATGAAGCCTATCCAGCAACTACTCTCCAAATACCACGTCGAAGCAGGGTGGGTAGACCCCTTCGCTGGCGAACACTCCCCCGCCGAACTTACCAACGACATCGAAGGGCGTGGCGCTAAATTCCAACTCGACGCCCTAGACTTCTTAAAACAACTCCCATCTAATTCCTTCAAAGGCGTCCTATTCGACCCTCCTTACTCAGTAGAACAATGCCTCCGCCGTTATACCCCCAAACAAGCCGGTACAGCAGGCCGCACCGAATACTGGTCTAAATGTAAAGACCAAATAGCCCGTATCATATCCCCCAATGGACTCTGCATCTCCTTCTGCTGGGACTCCACCGGCATCGGCAAGAAGCGTGGCTTTACTATCCTGGAAATCCTCTTGCTCTGTCACGGAGCCTGTCACAACGATACCATTATCACCGTAGACCAGAAGTCGCTACCTCTCCAATCCCTACTTAAACTATGATATAATGACGACGCTGAGGTGCGTCGTCTTTTTAATTGCGGTATAATCTATTTCAGCAACAGCCCCCTCTAGGACGGACGCGCCTCAGCAACGCAACCGCATTCCTGGCAGGGGGCTGTGTTTTATGGAGGTAACGTAATGGCCGCGTGTCCCGTATGCCATAGAAAGGGAGTGAATGAGTGGGGAACTCCATGTAGTCAATGTGTAGGTTTAACTCGCCTGCCCCCACCAAATATCTGTGTAGAGTGTCATTCTAAAATGACACCTAGCCCGAACGGAAGAAGAAAATGTAAGGAGTGTTTGAGGAAAGACGCTAGGGCAAGAAGTAAAAATAGATATAAGTCAGACTCGGCGTATAGAGAAAAAGTTCTATCATCGTCTAAGGCCTATCAAAAAGCCAATAGAGATAAGATGAGAGAATCGGAACGAAAATATAGAAATAACAACAGAGATAAAGTAGCCTTCAAAGAGGAAATGCACAAGTTTAGAAAAAAGAACGCTATAGGATACTGCTCGTACAATGACTGGATTATCATGCTGGATATATGCAATAACAGATGTCTGCTGTGCTACTCTACAGAAAACTTAACCATAGACCACGTTATACCATTAGCCGTTTTCCTCGGAACTAACTATATCTCTAATCTGCAACCCCTATGCCACTCGTGTAATTCATCTAAAGGAAACCGAATCATAATAGACTATCGCTGGAAAGTGTACGATAAACTGACGCTATCTCTCGATATGTCCCTGCCACAATCAAGCATTCCTCAAGAACAAATATACATCGAATAGGCTGCCAACCTAATTTCTACCTGTATTACACGGACAGGCTATTACCACACGTCACTTGACATAGAACTGTATCTTGACATAAGGACATAGGGGGGTGTTATGTCAACTCTGTCTACGTTGTGTTATCTTAGGCTATGCGAATGGTGTCTTACTGGCGTGTGGCGGTGTACTGCGGGCGGTGTGTTGGGGGCGTTGTGGGCAGGTCTATGCACACTCTCTCAGTCACAGACTACGCGAAGGGGTATCTATACGAGCTAAGTGGCTATAGTTCGGATAGCAATAATACACGGTAACGTTTATTTACTTGACAATCGGTGTTATTAAAGAGTTGACCGAAGATTATTATAATACACGGTATAGTGTAGAGTAGGTCGTATATCGCATAGCACTATCACAGGCTATATATGGTGTTGTGGCATAGTGTAAGCACCATATATGGTGGTATATAGTTGATGTTATGTACGGCATATTGCGTATTGACAATGTAATGGTTCGGGCGTATACTGGTACTAGATTAGAGCGAAGGACAAACCCGACCCACCACACACCAGCGGCATAAGCCGTACCCGAACCCTAGTGAGCGTGAAGTGAAGTACCCTCACAACGCACATCTGGCCTGACTCTGAGACAGCAGGTTGGACAAAGGCGCAAATAAGCCCAAGAGTATCCAAGAGGGTCAACCCAACCAAAAGTAACCCCTAACGGGCATATAAGTTATCTACAGGGTCAACCACTAACAAGCAGCAAGCAGGCATAGAGACACTATGCCGAGAGGCAACAATAGCTACTGTAGATGTGGTAAGACACGATAACGTAAGTATGCTGGTGCGGTACAGGGTGAGGATAGACGGGTAAGGCTAGAGTAAGAGAGGGTAAGGCTATGCTAGTTGCGGCAGAGAATGGCAAAGGTGAATAACCCACACCGATTAAAGGGTTATTATGTACGTAACCGAACGAATAAGGGTATCCATGATACCCTGCGCTATCAGTTGCAAGATATGCCATGCCTACGGGCACAAGTGGCTAGACTTGCACTACAACAAGCGCAATCAGGTACTACCTTATGGGTCTAACCTCAATAGACTGTAAGCGTAGG